>ENA-OOYX01000244-OOYX01000244.1-human-gut-metagenome-genome-assembly--contig:-NODE-244-length-45190-cov-3.313593_pt1 | contig 45190 bp, 80 predicted proteins | sample MGYA00241182_ERZ501387 | MGnify/ENA primary metagenome ERZ501387 (study PRJEB25962, sample SAMEA2042740) | human gut metagenome | biome: human gut; feature: human-associated habitat; material: faeces...
GAGTTCAGCAGGTCAGCCATTACGTCCCCATCGAATATCTTGCCAATGGCAGCACCATCGTAGAAGAGGTTATCGATGTTCCCGGTGTTGAACCGAAGCCCGCCTGGGATGAGACAGTGCCGATCCAGCGGTATATCAAGTACACGCAGGACGAACTGGACGAACAGGCTCGGCAGCAGGAGCATGAAACCAAGATGGCGCAGATGCCGGAAACAGTGGAGCAACTCAAGGCAGAAAACGAGGACCTGCGGAAATCCTTCACTAAGATGGAGAGCGCCCAAACCGACACCGACAGCCTGGTGGTGGATCAGGAGTACAGGCTGACGCTGCTGGAGCTGGGGGTCAGCCCGGAGGCATAAGAGTCGGATCAGCCCATTTGTATCGTTTCGCTTATTGGCCCACTGAAAAAAGTGCTGATGAGCGATTTTTTTACATTAAGATGGCTCATGCAGAACGTGAGCAGAAAGGAATCAAAATGGAACTCTACAACACCTGTGCACGCCTGATCGAACGCGGCAAGACCGACAGGATGCAGAAGAAGATTGATATCTTCTTTGCCAATGACAGCCTGACCGAAGAGGAGTACGAGAAGCTGTGCATCCAGCTGGCAGAGAAACTGAAGGAGCAGGGGAATGGCTGAGCTCAAAGTCCGTGTCACACTGGGTGATACGACCGTGAAAGGGACGTTGGACGAACTGATCGAGAGTGGAATTTTCAAAATGGAGTACGACCAGGCGGAGCTCGACGAAATCGTGAAAGAAAAAGTCGAGGGACAGAGAGCGGCATGGGAAGCTGACCCCAAAGCGCACCTGCACCAGATGACTGAAAAAGATATGGGTGCGCATACATTCAGTCTGCCCGGTCTTTGTAAGTACGAGATTCCTTGCACGGTGCACGTTGCGAGTGGATGCTTTGCTTCTCGCCCGAAGAATGGCGACGGGCTGACGGGCTGGATGCCAGTTTTGCTCTATACCCTGAAGAAAAAGGAGGATGCAGATGCTTGACATTATTGACGTTTCCCGCTGGCAGGGAACCATTGACTGGAAAAAAGTCAAGGCCAGCGGGAAAGTGGGTGGCGTGATGATCCGTGCAGTTTCCACCAAGAGCGGGCAGCTGTACGTTGACCCGATGTTCGAGAAAAACTACGCCGGTGCGAAAGCCGTGGGACTGCCCGTGGGTGTGTACTATTACACCATGGCCGTGACCGAGGGGCTGGCTCAGAAAGAGCTGAACCTGCTCAAGACCTGCCTGGAAGGAAAGACTTTCGAGCTGCCAATTGCTGTGGATGTGGAGGATAACCGCCTCAAGAGCCTGCCTGCGACTGAGCTGACGAAGCTCGTCAAAATGGAGCTCAAAGAGATCGAAAAGTGGGGACTGTACGCCATCCTGTACACCTACTCGAGCTTTGCGGACTACAATCTTAATATGTGGCAGCTGAACGAGTTTGACCTGTGGCTGGCGGACTACCGAAACAAGCGTCCGACCCGAAAGCACGGCATGTGGCAGTACAGCTCCAAGGGCAATGTGGCTGGCGTGAGCGGCGTGGTGGACATGAACCATGTGTATAAGGACTACCCGGGCATCATTGCGAAAGCCGGCCTTACCTGTGTGAAAGGGGCGTGAAGCCCACGGAGAGCTTTATCTTGACACATCTGAATGAGATCGTGTCGATCCTGGTGGCAGGCATCATGGGCTGGATGGGTAAGACGCTCTGGGCGACCATTCAGGAGCAGAAAGCGCTGAAAAAAGGCGTGAAAGCGATGCTCCATGATCGATTGTATCAGAGCTGCCGGTATTATCTTCATCAGGGGTATGTGGACGTGGAAGGGCTGACGAACGTCGGCGTTATCTATGAGGCATACCACGAACTGCATGGAAACGGCACCGGCACGAACCTGTATGAGCGAGTGGAAAGTCTGCCTGTCCGGGAAGAACACGCCATGACGTGAGAGGAGATTTCAAAATGGAACAGAACACGACCGTGACCGCCGCAACGTGGGCAAGAACCATCTGCCTGCTTGTGGCGCTGCTGAACAGTCTGCTGACCGCCTTTGGCAAAAGCCCGCTGCCCATTGACAACGAGCAGCTCCAGCAGGTGGTAAGCACCCTCATCACCGTTGTGGTGGCCATTGTGAACTGGTGGCAGAACAACTCGTTCACGAAGGAAGCCATTGCGGCGGACAAGCTCTATGCGGAGCTGAGGGCCAAGAACAACCAGTAATTATTTAACCTGCAAAGGAGGATCTTTATGAACCAGTATTACGGTGCATATCCTCCGCAGAGCCTTACTCCTCAACAGGCAGCTGCTCTGGGAGGATGGCAAAACAATCAGAACCTGCAACAGATGCAGGGGATGGGAATTCAAAATGGATACCCGCAGCAGTTCGTACAGGCCATCCCTGGACGAATGATCCATGACATCCAGGAAGTACGCCCCAACGAAGTGCCCAACAACGGCACGGTGGCCATCTTCCCGAAAGATGACATGAGCTGTGTGTATGTGAAGTATCTATCGAATGTCGGGAAAATCGAAACCATGACCTTCGTTCCCATGGCCCAGACCGCTGAGAACCTGCCTGAAAATGGTGAGCTGGCAGAGATTCGGGACAAGCTGGACGAGATCAAGCGTTTGGTACAGAAAAAGTCAAGACCTTACCGCAAAGAACCTTATAAACACGGAAAAGAGGGACTGAACCATGAACCAAACGCCGAATAACCCGAGAATGAACTTTGTGAACCGTCTACTGGCGGGAAACCCACAGCTGCGAAACAACCCGATGGCACACAACGCGTTGTCGGCAATTCAAAATGGAGACGATGCGACGGGTGAGCAGATCGCCCGGAACCTGTGCGAGAGCTACGGGATCACACCCGAGGAGGCCTACGCACAGGCAATGCGGTTCTTCAGAGGTCGTTAAAAGCAAACGGACGTTAAACATATCCCAAGTGATGTGAATTGAGCTTTTGCTCAGGATACGCGCGGCCTGAAAGAAGGCTCAGTGAACATATCCGTATTTTCCACTCACTGAAATTTCCAAAGGAGGAAATGATATGTTTAACAATGGTATGATGGGCATGATCCCGAGTCTGGCTGACATCGCTGCTGTGACCGGCAACCGGAACGGCGACGGCTGCGGTGCATGGTGGATCATTGTGATCCTGTTCGCTCTGTGGGGCGGATTTGGCAACTGGGACGGCAACGGTTTTGGTAACCGCGGGAATGGTTCTGCAACCCGCAGCGCTCTGGCAAGTGCCGCTACTCAGGCGGATATCCAGCGTGGATTCGATAATCAGAGTGTCATCAACAAGCTGAATGGCCTGGAGAACGGTCTGTGCAACGGTTTCTACGCCATGAACACCAGCCTGCTGAACGGCTTCAACAACACCAACACCGCGATGCTTCAGGGCTTTAATGGCGTGAACACTGCCATGATGCAGGGCAACTTCGGCATCCAGCAGGCAATCAACGCCGACACGGTCGCCAACATGCAGAACACCAACGCCCTCCAGACCCAGCTGGCAAACTGCTGCTGTGAGAACCGTCAGGGGCAGGCACAGATCCAGTACGACCTGGCCACCAACACCTGCGCCATCACGACCGCCATCGCCAACCAGACACAGCAGATCATGCAGAACGACAATGCAAATTATCGCCAGCTGCATGACGAGATCGTTGCAAACCGCATGGCCGACAAGGATGAGACCATCGCACAGCTGCGCACTCAGGTGAGCCAGATGACCCTCGCTGCAAGCCAGCAGGCTCAGAACAACTATCTGGTGAACCAGCTGCGTCCGGCTCCCGGCCCTGCCTACATCGTGCAGAACCCCTACGCCGGTACCGGTACTCTGGGCTGCCAGATCGCTGGTCTGACTGGGTGCTGCAACATGGCCGCCTAAGCGAAATTTCAAAATGGAGGGGCGCTGGGAGACTGGCGCTCCTTTCTTATTGATATTTGAAGGAGGATTTGCAGATGATCGAGATATCCAATTCTGCTGCTCAGACCCTGGAAGTCGGTCAGGCGATTCTGTTTGACGTGACGAACCTCAAGACCCGTTGCACCGCCGAATGTCACCGTGCGGGCATGAGTGATGTAAAGCTCAGACTGCCCGGCATTTACGAAGTGGCGTTCTCGGGCAACATCGCAGGTGTGGCTGCCGGTACGGTCCAGCTTAGCATTTCCGCAGGGAATGCAGTGCTCCCCGGCTCCAACATGATCGTGACCAGCACCGCTGCCGGGGATGCCTTCAACGTGGCGAAAACCATGCTGCTGGGAACTGGCTGCGGCATGTATGACGTGATCCGCATCGTGAACACCGGAACAGCCGCTCTGACTGTTTCGCCCGGTGCGAATCTCATCGTGCGGAAGCTTTCGTAAGGAGGAATCAACATGGAGAATCGTTGCATGGAGAGTGTTTGCTCGATGATGGAAACTCTGGTGGATGCCTTCAAGGGAGAGCTGGCGAAGGGCATCGAGAGCGTGAACACTCACGAGGCAGGGGAAGTGACTGACATGATCAAGGACCTTGCCGAAACGAAGCGGAACCTGTACGAAGCCTGCTACTACGAGAAGGTCAGTAAGGCCATGGGCGAAGCGGAAGACTATCGGATGGGGTACACGCCCTCGACGAAACAGCACCGCTACATGGAGAAGTGGCTGCGCGACCCGGACGAGTTCGAGAGGGAGATGCGTGACGACCACGGGGAGTTCCCTCTGCGTCGGCGTGGGGAGTTTGAGCATGAGGGCAGACAGTACGGCAAGCCTTATGGCGAGTACCTGGAAGCCCGCAAGCACTACACCGAGAGCCACACGGCCATGGACAAGGCGGAGATGGAGCGCCGGGCAAGCGAGCACCTGACGAGCGCGATGAGCACCATCCGAACCATTTACGGGGATGCTGACCCTGACCTGCGCAAGAAGATCAAGGCTGACTTCACCAAGCTCGTGGCGGACATGCCCGCATAATTCAAAATGGAACGGTTTACGGTAAACGGGTGGCTTTGGCGCATCCGTTTTGTAGACCCGGACAGCCCATACCTTGTGGATCGCACCGGACGCAGGACCATTGCCGTGACAGACCCGAAGCTGCAACATGTGTTTGTGGCACGAGGGCTGAGCGGGGAAAAGCTGCGAAGGGTGCTGATCCACGAGCTGGGTCATGTTACCTTAGTCAGTTACGGTCTGCTGCCAGAGCTGCACCGCATGGTGAAACCGGCCTACTGGGTCGATGCTGAAGAATGGGCTTGCAATTGGATCGCGGACTATGGTAATATGATATTTAGAAAGGGCTCCCAGATATTGGGCTATGATATTTTGAGCGACGTTTCAGACCGGGCTGTTTGAGATGCGGCCAATTGATGTACGGATGTGAAATAAAGCTCACGATACGAGACTGATATTTGAAAGACTTTCACGAAAGAAAAAAGCCCCTGAGTATCTGCGAGTCGAGCCGCGGAATATTCAGGGACTTTTATTTTTTGAATTCAGAGACCGTTAAAAATGTGATTGGATTTGATTGAACGAGGATTATTCTTTGATTAGTCCTATATTTTGAGAGAAAAATGACGTTGGTGTGTTGGGGTAAAAGTCTTCTGGAGGAGCTGAAGTAATACGAAGCATCGAATAAAATGCGAATTCATGATGTATTTGAACGTGATTGAATGCCGAAAGTAGTGGCTTGACGCACACAACTTGCACATTACTCCTACATTATTCATATACGATATTCCTATATCTGCCTACACAATAATCCTATACTAATTTTTTGAGGAGTACATCATTTGATCTTTTCGATTTCGTTTCGGAGCCAGTCCATCCCAGGCTTTATATAATACTTCTCGGTCACGTCGTCGATATAGTGACCGAGAATTTTCTTTAGTGCATATTGATCCATTTTAGCTTTCTTTGCCATGGTTGCGAACTGAACACGACCATCATGGGGGCGATGACTTTTATCTAGCCCCAAGGCATCGCGTGCTTCTATAAGTCGAACATAATACCGATCGTATGTATATGCCTTACCAGGTTGGGTATCTGATTGAAATACATATTCGCTCCCTGCGGCAACAGCTTCATTATAGTGCTGTTCGACAAAATGGAATATTTTGGAATGAATTGGCACAATACGATTTTTACCTGCGACAGTTTTGGAGCCCCCATGAAATGTTTTGTTCTCTAAATCAACATCTTCTAGTTTCATGCTCAAAAGTTCATTGGGCCGCCAACCAGAATAAAATTGAATTAAAGTAATATCAAGATATGGATAGACCGGGAGAGCGCCCCAAATCAGTTCAACCTCTTCGTCTGAATATAGGATGTGACTTTTGTCCACTCTAGCTGTTTCTTCTTGATCTGATCTGGAAAGAGCAAAAGACCTTGCATAATTTTGCGGAACAAGCTCGTTCTCTACTGCATAGTCAAACATGAGATTGAACAGGCTTTTGATTCTGCCTTTAGCTGAACGAGGAAGTTCTACTTCGTTGCCACTTTTATAGGTTGTTGCCTCGTCGAGTGCGAGCTTGAGTTGTGGAATACGAACTTGCTGTAATTTCATATTGTGAATTTTGCGAACATACCGCCAGCAACACTCAGTCTTTTCTATCATCTTCTCTCCAACATGCGTCCTGTATTCCTTCAGCCATGCCTGATACAATTCATCCATGGTAATATTTTTCTCGATGGAATATGGATTCTTGTTGTATTCAACTAATGCTAAATATGCATCATTGTAGGTTTCAAAATAAGACTGTGGCTGAAGCGGCTTACAGATTGGTTTCCCATCTAATCCTTTGTCTACGGTTACTAAAACTCTGAACGGCTTTCGTAGATTGCGCCCCTTGATTTCTGAAATCTGTCCGAATCCATTTGGCAGCCTACGACGTTTATTTGCTTTTCTAGGATACACTTGAGCATTCTTCTTGAGTGGAAAACCGCAATGAGGGCATACAAGTGCCTTATCAGAAATTTGCAATTCACACTCTGGACAGGTTATAAGCACTAAAAATACCTCCTTTTTGGCTCTGAATTCTATTCTAGCTTAAACGATACTACGATGATTGTCAATGGTTCATCATTGAAAAAAATAAAAAGCATCACGCACTGCCCCGCTTTCTTCCCTAAAATGCGCATAGAGGACGTAGTAAGATGTCCTTAGAGATTTTTAGGAGGAAAGCTCTATGAATAACCTTATTTTTCCAACAGGATCAGTACCTGTACGAGTTGCCGCAAAAGTATACGGACGTGACCCATCGTGGGTGCGAGCGGGGATTATTTCTGGATGGCTGCCTATCGGAACAGCAACCAGGGACGGCAAGAAAATTACCGACTTAAAAGAAATGAACTCTAAGTTCGGACGTATCAATTTTTACATCTCGCCAAAAGCTCTTTATGAGCAAACTGGATTTTTGTGGAGGGGTAAAGATGGCACACGTTGAACTATCTGAAAAGAATCCGTATTATATTTCAAAGCACCGATACTATGAGCTTAAACATTTCTGCTTGCAGTATCCTGAATGGAAAGATGCCTTGGTCATGCTGGATGCCTGGAAAGCAAAACCAGAAGAACTTCGGACGTATACTGTCAAAGGAAGCCGTGAATCGAACCCCACAGAACAGACCGCCATTGCCAGGGCATTCTTCAGCAAGCGGATTAGCCTTATAGAACACTGCTTGAAAGATATTTCTCCGGCAATCGCACCCTATGTATTAAAAGGAGCGACGGAATGTGTTCCGTATGATGTGCTGCGAATTCATGGCTGCCCCTGCTGCCGAGAAAGTTATTATGAGCAATACCGCAAATTCTTCTGGACATTGAGTATTGAGCGTGGATGACGCGAAAAATACATGGTCCTTTATGGAAGAATAAAGGGTGTTGGTCAGCCAATGAATAATTGGTAGTTGTGACAACTTAAATAGGCATCGATGCGAGTACGGAATGAAACGTTCCATAAAATAAACGGTACTCATCCAATGACTTGGGATTGAAAACTCAAGCATTCTTCTTTTTTATTTTCCGGCGCGAAAAAATACACCTTCTATTATGGAAAGAAATAACAAATTTTAGGAGGTATTTACTATGCTGAAGAATATTGTTGAAGGTTTTGAGGAAATGATGAACTCTATTATGACCGCATTTAACGAGTCGTCCAACGACAAGTATGCGGGTTGGAATGAGGGCGAAGAATTCCTCATGCTGAACGATGTTCGGTGTGGTATCCGCTAATGGATTCTGACCGGAAAACGGGCTCAAGGAAACTTGAGCTCTTTTCTTTTTCTATTCTAGAATAGACTGTTACGATTCAACGCGAAATTTTCTTTGTGCTTTACGGAAGGATGTCTTCCGAATATGAATAAAGGAGATTGAAATTATGGGCAAACGAGTAAAGGTAAATTACGACCGAGGCTATGTGAACGCGATGGATAAGATCCGGGTGTTTATTGAGAGCAATCAGAAAGTTATGTACATTGATACAGGCGAGTATAAGAGCGCTCAGACAGCACGCGGAGCTTACGCCAATGCGATTGCGTTGATTCGGGCGAATGGAATTGTACGGGCTACTTGCAGCCGTGGTGACTTATTCCTGATTCGCAACGACATCTAAGGTGTAGAGAGCTTACGAGAAATCGTAGGCTCTTTATTTTTCATCACGCAGAAGACCGTTTTATCAACTACATTATTAAAAAGGAGAAAATCAAAATGCTGTACATCTACTACGCTGTCCTATTCGCTGCTATCATTCTGGGCCTACTTTTCGGGATGGCACTCTACCGCTGGTTCCATTACCGTGATATTTACGAGGTGGGCGAGCTGTTGATCGGTGATGAAGATGACCCGGACTGGCCTTACCTGAGCCTGAGCCTGGACGAGGAGGTGAAGGACTTCGAGGGCGACAAGTACATTATGCTGCGGGTGCACAAGCTGGACCTGACGCGAGAAAAACATGGTGCTTAATGGAGGAAACTCTAAATTACTTTGTAAAGGAGAAAATCAAAATGGAAAACTATGAAAACAAAGAATTGCTGAAGGAAGCGGCAAAGCAATCGCTCGCCAAGCTGAAGGATCTGGAACCGGGTACGGAGGATTACGAAAAGACAGCGAAGGCGGCATTGCAGCTGTACGAGATGCAAATCAAGAGCGAGGCGCAGGAGAGCGACCAGAACCTGAAAGAAGATGAGGAACGGCGGAAAGGCCAGGAGGTCATCAACGACCAGGAGAAGGCTGCGAAGGCGCGGCACCTTGAGTGGGCAAAGTTCGGACTGAGCTGTGTGACTTTCCTGGGGACGATCGGAACTACGATTTACTGGTCGATTCTGGAAGCTGGCGGCGTTGCACCGCTGTCTTCGGCAATGAAGGATGGTTTACACGAGATCAAGAGAGGCTTTACGGACAGAAAGTAAAGGAGGAACCGAGAGGGTTCGTGGCGAAAGCTGCGGGCTCTCTTTATTTTTTATGAGATATCACGACATACCGCCAAAAGAGTGGACGAGCTACTACGGAAGCGTTTACCGATGCAATCACCCGGTGTATCGTGTCTGCACGCTCTACCGGGAACAGGGGAAAGGCCTGTGTGTGATCCAGCAGCGTTACAATGAGAAAACCAAGGCTACTTACTGGAGCGCCATTGACCCCTGGCTGACCGACAAGATCTACCTGCATGAAGGGTTCCGGCAGTATTTTGACAGTCACGCCAAGAAGAAAAACGCAAAGGGCGAATATCCGACTGTGACCGTACGGCAAATCATGTGGGCACTGCGCATGAAACCCCTCAAGAAAGAACGCTGGGAGACCGTGTTTGACCGGAGTTTGATCTAGGCGCGAAAAATTCATGTTCCCTTATGGAGGAGATAGCTCAAATGGTAGAGCGCCACTTCATTGTGGAGGTTATGGGTTCGAGGCCCATTCTCTTTTTTTTCATTTTTATTTTTGGAGGTTGAACATTATGGAGGACATTATGCTGATCCGGTCGAGTTTTCTGCGCTGCATCATCTCGCAGGTCATCAACAAGATACTGAAAAAGCAGTTACCCGGTACAGAGGTACAGCTGGGCGAGGTTCAGGCGAACTGGAGCGAAAAAGAGCAGAAGTTGAAGATCCATCTTGCAGTGGACGCAGAGATGACCAAGGCGCAGCTGATGGATATTCTCAAGAAGGCTGATGTGATCTGACGCGAAATTTTCAGTGCGCTTTATGAGATGGTTAGTCTCAGAATTATATTTTGGAGGTACGAAATTATGAAGACATTGGTGAAAGTTGCTTTGGGCGCAGTGGCGTTTTTTGGCATTAACGAATTGTTCTGCGTTGACTTCATTGCCATCATGTGGAGACGACTTATGATGTGCAATGAAGATTTGGCGGCAGATGCACTCGATAACGCTATGAAGGACCGGAGTCCGAATTGGGAACGGAAGCTGTATGAATTCCTGAGAACGAATCAGGCTGAAAGGTATTTGAAGCGCTAACCAAATCGAAAGCTTACGAGAAATCGTAGGCTCTTTATTTTTCAAAATGGAGGTTGAACATCATGAAAACATTGGACGACATCATCCGGAGCTGCACAGACCCGGCAACGAAAAACGAACTTCAGGCGCTCAAAGAAAATCTTGAGCAGATCTATTCCAAGGTGGAAAACGCGGAGGACTACATGAGCATGTGTGCGGACGCAGATATTTATGAAAACTATCTGAGCGCATCCAATCGGCTTTATGAGCTTCTCTATGGCTAAATCGTTTTGTGATGGGAGGTTAAACCATGAAACTGACGAAAACATGCGCGAGATTCTTGCGCAAGCACGGCGGGACTATTCTGGCGGTGGTGGCATCTGTAGGCGTGGTAGCAACGGCCATCGAGACCGGGCGGGCAACCACGAAGGCGCAGCACATACTTGAAGTTGACAAGGAGCTGACAAAATTCAACGAAAACGAGTTTGGAGTGACAGAAGAGCCTCCGACAAAGAAACAAATTGTTCAGATGTGCTGGAAAGCATACGTTCCGGCTGCGATTCTTGGCGGCGGTACCATTGCCTGCATCCTGGGCTCCAACGCGCTGAACAAAAAACAGATCGCGAGCCTGACCGCGGCATATATGGCACTGGGAAAGACGTATCAGACCTACCGGGCGCAGGTGCGGCGAACCATTGGTGATCAACAGGAAAATGAGATCTTCGAGACAGCCAAATCCATCGAGATGGCGGAAAAAGATCAGACAGTCAAGAATACCGCAACCGAAAAGCTGCTCTGCTATGACCCTATCGGAAAAAGATATTTTCATGCAACGGAAGCTGAGCTTCTGACGGCGTTCTACGAAGCAAACCGTGACTTCAATGCCAATGGCTATATTGCGCTGAACGACGTATACGGATACCTTAATCTCGACTTTATTCCAGAACTGCACGGTCGGGGTTGGAGCATCGACTACATGAGCGAAATGTGGAACAGTGGTTGGATCGATTTCAACTATGCAAAGCAACAAACAGATGACGGTCTGGAAGTATATTATGTCACTGCCTTTGAAGAGCCGATCGAGGATTATTTGGATTTTGATCCTTACGAAGGGTTAGTGGATAGCGTTACAAAAAGCACAATCGAAAAACTGAAAAATGATTTACCGTTCTGAGAGCAAAGGAGAATGAATATGAAGAAGATCAATTGGTGGAAAGTTGCATCCGTGGCCATGATGGCTGCAAGCGCGATCCTGAGCTTTGGCCACGACCTGATCGAGGAGCAGCGCAGCGAAGAGGAAATGCAGGACATGGTGCGGGAGGAAGTTCAGCGTCAGCTTGCGGAAAAGAACCTGTAAACGCGAAAAATACAGTCTCCCTTATGGAAGAGATATCCAAACTGACAAACAAAGGGGATTGATATTTATGTACGATCACGACTATTATGCAAAGATGGACAAGGCAATGGTACGCGTACTGAAGGCAGTTGCACGTTCAGTAGGATACGGCTTTACGGGGCTGTATCACTATCTGAAGAAGCAGCCGACCAGACTGTACGAGTATATCTGTTACCAGATCCAACTGGAACGCGATGATCAGCGTGAAACAGAAATTCGCTTCGAGAATTTGAAGCAGCACGGACATATCTGAAAGGCGAGAGCTTACGAGAAATCGTAGGCTCTTTCTTTTTATAAATTTTTGGAGGTACGAACATGAACCTGAAAACATTTGCAAAGGCAGTGCGCAGGAGCGCAGGCAAGAACGCATCCAAGATCCTGGGTGGTCTGGCGATCACGGGAAGCATTACGGCGGTCTATTTTGCTGTGACCGCGACCCCCAAGGCCATGATCCTGCTGGACGAGAAAAAGCAGGAGCTGGGCGTGGAAAAGCTGGACGTGAAGACCATTGTCAAGACGGCGGGCCCGGTGTACGTGCCGACTGCGCTGAGCATGGTGCTGTCTGCGGGCTGTGTCATTGGTGCAGTTCATGTGGACGAGCGGCGGAATGCTGCACTGGCCGCGGCGTGCACCCTTTCTGAGAGCGCGCTCAAGACCTATCAGGACAAGGTGCTGGAGACCATCGGCCCCGAGAAGGAACAGGAGATCCGGGAGACCATTGCGCTGGAAAAGATGGCCAAGTGCCCCGAACCGGCAACCATCCAGCCTGCCAAGGGCCTTGCCACAACCGATGTTTCCTACGACCAGCGGGTGAAGTGCTGGGAAAGCCTGACCAACACCTACTTCTGGACGACCAAGGCCATGATTGAAAAGGCCGTCAATGGGGTCAACAAACAGCTGCTCAGTGACTTCCGGGTGAGCGAGAATGATCTGTTCGACTATCTGGGCATCGACCACTGCGTCAACGGTGACCTGCTGGGCTGGGACACGGATTCGGGGCTTAACGTTGATATTTTCTATGCGTCCCGGCTGGACGAGGACGGGATGCCCTGCCTGACGCTGGAGTATCACACGCCTCCGAAGTGGCTGGGCGGCTATTGATATTTGACCCGGCGCGAAAAATTCAGCTTCCTTTATGGAGGTAATACTCCGACATTATAAACTTATATTTAAGAAAGAGGTAACAAAAATGGACGAAATGATGAACATGAACGAAACTACTATGGAGAACGAGACTTCTGTTGAGGTTGTTCCGGAGGAGAATGTTCAGATGATCGATAACGAGGAAACTTCGAGCAACGGCTCGGGCATTGGTCTCGCTGTTTGTGCTGTGGGTCTGGTTGCAGCCGTGGGATACGGACTGTACCGGAAGCACAAGGCCAAGAAGCAGAACAAGGACGAGGAGAAGCCGAAGACCAAGAAGAAGATCGTCTGGCAGAAGCCCTGGAAGATCGAGAATGTCGATTCTGCACAGGTGGACGTTCCTGACGAGGACGTTGAGGAAACTTCTGAAGAGAAGTAATGTTAGGTAAGGCGAGAGCCGTGGAGAAATCTGCGGCTCTTACTTTTTTGTTTTTGAAAGGATGACAACATGGCACAAGTAAACATGCCGAAGAGCAGCATCGGACAGCAGCCTGCCGCAGAGCCCCAGAAGAAGTTCCAGAAGGTCGTCAAGGGAAAAGTGACCCTCAAGGAGCAGAACGATATCCAGAAGATCGCCAACGAGTTCCTGGCCGAGGACCTAAAGACCGTGAAGAACCGCATCGTGGTGGACTATCTGCTGCCCATGCTGAAGAACGGTCTGTGGAGCATTTTCAACTCAGCCGTCAGCATTGCACTGTTCGGCGAGGACCGTTCCCGCGGTTCTTCGAGCAACTACTCCGGCTCCCGCACCCAGCGGAACAGCTACGACACCTACTATCAGGGCGGCTCCGGCAACCGGCAGGGAAATCCGAACCGGGCCGTAGGACGCAGCTTGCAGAACCTGGACTTTGAGTTCCGCGGGGATGCAGACGATACGCTTTCCCAGATGTATGATGCGATTCGCCAGTATGGTCAGGTCTCTGTGGGCGACCTGTGGGATCTGATGGGCGTTTCCAACGAGAGCACCGATTACAATTACGGCTGGTACAACCTTGACGGGGCGTTCATCAAGGGTATCCCGGGCGGATATCGCCTGATGCTGCCTCGCCCTGTACCGCTGCGCTGAACCATAAGAAAGGATTGATATTTATGAAGTTCCTGAAAAAGATCGACAAAACCGAAATCGTGGAAACGATGACCCGTGCTGCATCCAAGTACGGCTACAAGCTGAAGAAGGCAAGCCCCACCATTATGATCGTTGGCGCTGCCATTGGTGGTGTGACTGCTACCGTGCTGGCCTGCAAGGCGACCATCAAGGCACAGGATATTCTGACCGAGCACAATGCTCAGGTGGAGAGCATCCACACGGCCAAGAAGCAGATCGAGAGCGGTGAGATCCAGCTGAGCGAGGGCGAGACCTACACCGAGAAGGATTACAAGAGCGATATTACGACCACTTACGTCCAGACCGGCCTGAAGCTGGCAAAGGTGTATGCGCCTGCGGTCACTCTGGGTGCGGTATCTCTGGGCTGCATGTTCGGTTCCCACCGCATCATGTCCAAGCGCAACGCGAGCCTGACTGCGGCTTATATTGCTTTGGACAAGGCCTTTGAGGAGTACAAGAGCCGTGTATCCGACCGCTTTGGCAGCCGTGTACAGGAGGAGCTGGAGCACAACATCAAGGCTGTGGAGCTCGAGAGCAAGAGCACCAACGAGCAGGGCGTGGAGGAGACCATCAAGGAATACAAGGACATCGCCATGCAGCACACCAGCCCCTATACCTGCATCTTTGACGAGACTGTGGACACCTGGCAGGCTGACAACCAGCTGAACCGCAACTACCTTTTCCTGATGGAGCAGGCGGCAAACAAGCGGCTGCGCATCCAGGGGCACCTGTTCCTGAACGACGTTCTGAGCAGCATCGGAACGCACGGCGGTGTGACCATGAAGACCCCGGAAGGGCAGATCGTGGGCTGGATCTATGACCCGAACGATGAGACCCGACAGAACCACGTGGATTTCGGTGTGACGAACTACGTGGAGGGAGACGACGCGCTGAACAGCTTTATCAGTGGTGGAGAGCGGAGCGTGATGCTGCGGTTCAACTGTGACGGGCCCATCATCGACAAGATCTGAGACTGATATTTTGGAGGAATACGCTATGACCAGATTCGTTAAGAGACTGTCTTACCTGTTTGCTGCCATGGCCGGAGTCTGCTTTGTCTCTGGTCTGGCGGTTCTTTCTGAGTGAGGTGGAACGATGGAAACTTTGGAAAGCACTTTCCTGTTTCTGGACTATCTGACCGATACCAAACGCAAGCGCCACATGGTGGGAGGCATTCTGATGAGTGTCTCCCTTTTCTTTGGCGGATTGGCGTTTACCATGATGACGATCAAAGGAGACATCGACAATGAACAAGACCGTGCGTGATATTCTGCTCTTTGCAGCAGGCTTTGGGGCAGGTGCCCTTGTGATGCACACCGTTTTCGAGAAGAAATACGAGACCTATTACGGCAAACGGTACGAGGCCGAGCGTGAGAATCTGCGGCAGAAGGAAGCCGATATGGACAAGACCATCGAAGAAAGGGCGACCCAGAAGAGCTTTGAACAGCTGGCCGGGAAGTACCGTACCGAATCTGACCCGGAAGATGTGGTGGCACACGAGGCCATCGAAGTCATTGAGCCGGATCAGTTTGGTGAGCTGGACGACTACGAGACTTCCTTCCTGACTTACTATGCGGACGGAAAGCTGGTGTTCGATACGGAGGATCAGCCCGTGGACGACGATGATATTCCGAAGATCATCGGCAACGAGGCGCTGGACCGCATTGGCGAGTTCGCACCGAGCGCTGTTCATGTCCGCAACCACAACTACCACAAGGATTACGAGATTCTCCGGGTTTGGGAGAACTGGCCCGGCAACCACGACGATGAGGAGGATGAATGAACTTTATGAGGGAGACGGAGCAGTATTATAACTGGCTCTACAAGATCGTCTGCGGCGAATGGGAACCCCGGAACCTCAGCTTTCACCGCTTACTGATGTATCTTTTTAACCGGGATTATATTCCGGCGTGCGAAATGGATGTCTGCCGGGCAACGGACGGCATCAACCTGCGGTACCGCTTTGCATCGGAGAATAATATTCCGTACGGGAAGATCGACGCGGTATTTCAGGGCGTACCCTGCTCTATGCTGGAAATGATGGTTGCGCTGGCGATTCGCATCGAGGAGCACATCATGGAAGACCGCAGCATGGGCAACCGTGTAGGGCAGTGGTTCTGGAGCATGGTCGTCAGCCTGGGTCTGGCCGCCATGGACGACACCCGTTTCAGCGAAGAGCGCGCGGAACCGATCCTGGCCCGGTTTATGGATCGGGACTACGAGCCGAATGGGGCTGGCGGTCTCTTTACGATTACCCGTACGTCCATCGACATGCGTACCATTGATATTTGGTACCAGTTGATGAGCTGGTTGAATGAGAATGAGTTTTGATGACATATGTATCGAAAATCTGCATCCCTATGGAAGGATTCGTTGAGAAGATACTCGACGATTCCCATGTGATGTTGCGAATTACGGCGTGTCGAGACGAGAATAACATTGGTCGGCTGATTCTGGCTGACCCGAATTACTGGAGGAAAATTGACAATGGAACTGACTGATATTTTGATCGACCTGAGCAAAAGCAAGGCCGCACTGGAGGTGGCCAATCACACCATCCGCCGCATGAAGGGCAAGTGCATCCGGAAGAACATTCTCATCGCTGGTCTGCTGTGGTTTGGCTTTGTTTCCTGCAAAATGGTGAACGAGGCGGAAAAGCAGCGCAAGGAAGCCGATGAGCGTGCCCGCGAGGCAGAGGCAATGCTGGCCCAGATGACCCTCCAGAAAGAGAAAGACGTATAAAAACCTCGGAGAAAGGAGGAAGTCAGTTACAAATGATTGATTTCCTGATGATTGCAACGCGGACGGGAAAACGCGGGACAATCGAAATTTATCCCAAATTCATCATCAAGAAGTCGAAAGACCTGATGATCCGGGGTTCTGATTTTTACGCGGTCTGGATGGAAGAGCGGGGGCTTTGGAGTACGGACGAACAGGATGCGCTCCAGATGATCGACCGCGCGCTGGATATTTACGCGGAGGAACACAAGCAGGTCTTCAATGACAGCTACCGTGTTCTGCACATGTGGGACGCGGAGAGCGGGATGATCGACAACTGGCACAAATACTGTCAGCGTCAGATGCGGGACAACTACCACGCCCTTGACGATACATTGATATTTGCGAACACCCCGGTCAAGAAGGAAAGCTATGCGTCGAAGCGACTGCCGTATCTTCTGGAGGAGGGGACCATCAGCGCCTACGACGAGCTGATGACTACCTTATATTCTCCCGAGGAGCGGAAGAAGATCGAATGGGCAGTTGGTGCGATCGTGAACGGCGATTCCCGCAAGATCCAGAAGTTCCTTGTGCTCTATGGTCCACCCGGCAGCGGCAAATCGACCGTGTTGAACATCGTCCAGAAACTTTTCGACGGGTACTGGTCGGTGTTTGACTCCAAGGTGCTGGGGTCATCGTCCAATGCGTTTGCGCTGGAGGCGTTCAAATCGAACCCGCTGATCGCGATCCAGCACGACGGTGACCTTTCCCGCATTGAGGACAACACCCGGCTGAACTCGCTGGTATCCCACGAGACCATGCTGGTGAACGAGAAGTTCCGCAGCCAGTATTCCAGCCAGTTCAAGTGTTTCATGTTTCTGGGTACCAACAAGCCCGTTAAGATCACGGATGCAAAATCGGGCCTGATCCGACGACTGATCGATGTGGAACCTACCGGCGAAAAGATCCCTGCAAAAAAGTACCGTGACCTTGTAGCGAAGGTGGACTTTGAGCTGGGTGGCATCGCATGGCACTGCAAGGAGGTATACGAGCAGAACAAGCATCTCTACGATGATTATATTCCGACCCGTATGCTGGGTGCATCGAACGACTTTTACAATTTTATGCTGGATTCCTTTTATATTTTCAAGAAGGAGGACGGTGTATCCCTGAAGCGGGCCTGGGCGATGTACAACACCTACAATGACGAGGCAAAGGTGGCGTACCCCTATTCGCGCCGTGCGTTCCGGGAAGAGCTGATGAACTACTTCGAGGAGTACAAGGAACGCGCGGAGACCGTGAATGGCGAGCGGGTGCGGAGCTACTACAGCGGCTTCAAAGCGGAGAAATTCAAAGAGTTCCTTGACGAACCTGTGAAGGCAGAAGAACCCACTGCCGAGCCGGAAACGTCATGGATCGAGTTCAAAGAGCAGCATTCTCTCTTCAATGATATCTGCAAGGACTGCCCTGCACAGTATGCGACAGACGATGGCATTCCGATGCGAAAATGGGAGAATGTCGAGTCAAAATTGGCCGAACTGGATGCTTCGAGACTGCACTACGTGAAAGTTCCGGAGAATCACATTGTCATCGACTTTGATATTCCCGGGCCGGACGGAAAAAAGAGCTTCGAGTGCAACCTGAAAGCTGCCTCCAAATGGCCCCAGACCTATGCGGAGCTGAGCAAATCTGGTGCGGGAATCCACCTGCATTATATTTACACCGGCGATGCAACGAAGCTGAGCAGGATATACGACGAGAACATCGAGGTCAAGGTGTTCACGGGGAAGTCCTCTCTGCGGAGAAAACTGTCGAAATGCAATGATATTCCGGTTGCGACCATCAGCAGCGGCCTGCCACTGAAGGGAGAAACGAAAATGGTTGATACAAAGCAGATCCAGGATGAGCGGCACCTGCGTATCCTCATCAAGAAAGCCCTTGCCAAGGAGATCAGCCCCTATACGAAGCCCAGCATTGACTTTATTGCACACATCATGGACGAAGCCTACGAGGGCAATGTCGTTTACAACGTGGACGACATGCGGAATGCGATCCTGGGCTTTGCCGCCAGCAGCACGAACCAGGCGGACACCTGCCTGAAGATCGTGGCGAAGATGCACTTCAAGTCGAAGGATGATATTCAGCGGGAGGCCCCTGTGGGGGAGGAAACGCCATTGATATTTTTCGACGTGGAGGTGTTCCCGAACCTGCTGCTCGTGAACTGGAAGTTTGCCAAGCAGGAGCCTGTGCACCGCATGGTGAATCCTACGCCGGAGGAGATCGAGAGCCTGACAAAGTATCGGCTGGTCGGCTTCAACAACCGCAAGTACGACAACCATATCCTCTGGGCCCGCATGATCGGGATGTCGGTGGAGCAGATCTATGCGCTGTCCAACCGGATCATCAACGAACACACGGGCTTCTTTGGTGAGGCGTACAACCTGTCCTACACTGATATTTACGACTTCTCGTCGAAAAAACAGAGCCTTAAGAAGTTTGAAATCGAGTTAGGGATTCACCATCAGGAGCTGGGACTTCCGTGGGATCAGCCGGTGCCGAAGAGCCTGTGGGACAAGGTGGCCGAGTATTGCGACAACGACGTGATCGCGACCGAGACTCTGTTCTACTCGAAAAAGCGTCAGGCAGACTTTGTGGCGCGAGAGATTCTGGCAGACCTTGCCGGGATGACGGTGAACGACACGACAAACTCGCTGACAACACGCATTATTTTCGGCAAGGAAAAGCACCCCCGGCTGGTCTACACCGACCTTGCTACGGGAAAATCCGATGCGATTGTGGAAGTTGAGCCTGATATTTTGACTGACTGCAACATCATCAATGCCTTTCCCGGTTACGAATGGGCCAAGGGCGAGGACGGCAAGTACCACAACATATTCCGGGGCACGGACCTGGGCATGGGTGGTTATGTCTACGCTGAGCCCGGGATGTACACGAACGTAGCTCTATTGGACGTTGCGTCGCTGCATCCGCATTCGGCTGTTGCCATGAACTACTTTGGCGAATACACCAAGCATTTCAACGACCTGATGGATGTACGAATCTACGTCAAGCACGGCGAGTACGAGAAGGCAAAGGGGCTCTTTGGCGGCAAACTGGCAAAGTACCTCGATGATCCGCAGCAGGCAAAGGCTCTGGCGCAGGCGTTGAAGATCGCCATCAACTCGGTTTACGGACTGACCAGTGCAAGCTTCGACAACCCATTCCGCAACCCCAAGAACGCCAACAACATTGTGGCGCTTCGAGGGGCTTTATTTATGCGCACTTTGCAGGATGAAGTGCAGCAGCGCGGCTTTAAGGTCGCGCATATCAAAACGGATTCGATCAAGATCCCCGATGCGACCCCGGAAATCATTGCGTACTGCATGGATTTTGCAAAAAAGTACGGCTACACGTTCGAGCATGAGGCAACCTACGAGCGGATGTGCCTGGTGAACAATGCCGTTTATATTGCAAAATACATGACTGCGGACCACTGTGAGGCACTTTACGGCTATACCCCGGGCGACTGCAAGGACGAAGGCGGCGAATGGACGGCTACGGGCACCCAGTTCCAGGTGCCGTATGTGTTCAAGACCTTGTTCTCCAAGGAGAAGATCGAGTTCACCGACCTCTGCGAGACAAAGACCGTTTCCAAGGGTGCTATCTATCTCGACAAGAACGAGGACCTGCCTGAAGGCGAACACAATTATATTTTTGTGGGACGCGTGGGGCAGTTCTGCCCGATCATGCCGGGAAAGGGCGGCGCTCTGCTGCTGCGGGAAGCAGGCCTGACGGATACCGGCGAACGGAAATATGCTTCTGTGACCGGAGCAAAGGACTACCGTTGGCTGGAAAGCGAGGCGGTTTATCAGCTCCAGATGCAGGAGGATATCGACAAAAGATATTTCAACCGGGAAGTCGATGAGGCAGTTGAGGAGATCTCCAAGTACGGCGACTTCAACTGGTTCGTTGGCGACGACGGTGTTGCTCCCTGGACAGCACCGGATCTTCCATGGAGCGATGCGCAGGAAGAAGCAGCAAGAAATTTTGACGTGAGGTGATATTTTATGACGAACAAACTGTACGATTCCAAAGGACAGCTGATTGGCTATATCAGAACCGTTGAGAAGAATCAGCACGACGACCTGATGAAGGTGATTCTTTCCACTGGTCACGAACTCGTATTTGGCCCGTGTGATCTGACCTCTGATCGAGACGGCAATTGGCGTATCCGTTCTGGTGCGCTCTATCCTCGGTATGAGGGTAAGAAGAGCACTTCTGCTACGAACACCGCTGCTATCAAAGATGTTATCTTTGCTCCTCCGGCCACGATCGTTTACTGGTCGGATGGTTCCAAGACCGTTGTGAAGTGCAGCGAGAAGGATGTTTTCGACCCGGAGAAGGGGCTGGCCATGGCAATAGCAAAGCGTTGCGGCGGCAACAAGGGTAGCTATTACAAGGAGATCCAGAATTGGGTTGAGAAGAGCGGGAAGAAGTATCCCGGGAAGCCTGCTGCCGGAAAAGCTGTCGATCTGGTTGTGCTGAAAAAGTACAGTTCTGAGGCAAATAAGGATTTTGAGAAGTTCCTCAGCGCGGCCGCGAGCAACAATCAGTCTGGTACGCTTCTCCACCTGACAGCACTCGTGGCGGATCTGAAAATTCTGGAAAATGAATTCAACAAGTAAAAAGGAGACTGATATTTATGTACACCAAGCGCCAGAAAGTCAATATTGACGACACCCGTTTTATCTTTACCACCAACTTCAGCGGTGATCCCAGCCGTGACCGCTTTGGCTCGGACAAGCGCCGCGTCAATGTGGTAATCCCGGCCATGGATCTGGTGAATCACCTCATGGACCTCGGCGTGAAGGTTCGTCAGACCAATCCGAATCCTGAGCGTACCTACGACGAGCCGTTCGTTCCGACCTACTTCGTGCCGGTGACGATCAACATGGATTCCAAGTGGCCCCCGCATATCTACTGGGTCACTACTTCCGGCAAGCGCCTGCTCTGCAACATGGACACGATCGGCCAGCTGGACTTTATCCGGGTCAAGAACGTCTGTCTCCAGGCAAACCTTGTCGAGAAGCGGAACGCACCCGGCGAGTACAGCCTGTATGCGGATGTGATGTACGTTGAGCAGGATGCAGATGCTGATCCGTATGCAGAGCGCTACGCCCGGTTTGCAGCTCCTGAAGCAGACATGGCAGAGCCGAGCGACCACACCGAAATTCCGTTCTGAGGTGAAGCATATGAAGAAACTGTTTATCAGCTGCCCGATGAAAGACCGTACCGAAGCCCAGATCCGTGGGACCATGATGCAGATGCACCGGATTGCAGAAGCAGTCTTTGGTGAAGAGCTGGAGGTGATCCAGACCTATATTCCTGATCCTCCGAGTGGCATGAACCAGGCACTTTGGTGTCTCGGCGAAAGCATTAAGATGCTGTCGGAGGCCGATTACTTTATCGGGATCTACGATGAAGAGAAAGCGTACCGTGGTTGTGCAATCGAGAACCAGGCCGCAAAGACTTACGGCATTCCCAGTTACACCATCAACCTGAACTATGTGGCTCGGGATGTCGTCGAAGCACGGGCGAAAGAGGCTCGTAAGTATAGCTGCTTTGGTTACTAATCAATGATATTTCGAGTGCCGGGGTCAGTCCCTGGTCGAATGCCCAGTCGGTGAGTGCCCACGTCACAAATGGCGGCTCTAAGGAAACAGCTCGATTTATATTTTTGATGTGCAATTTGGGAGGTTGACAGTATGAAAGTTCTGAGAGTTCGCCCAAAGCATTACCCTGAAGTGATCGACATTGACTGCTCTCTGGAATCTCTCCAGAAAGAGGTGGAAGGCCCGATTCAGGCTATTTACCCGTGGGACGATGAGGTTGCATTGATTTGCAACGAAGAAGGAAAGCTGCATGATGATTGCATGGAGAAACTCAACCGGACGCTCGACGGCCCTTATGGTATCCCCATTGATATTATCGTTGGAACATTCCTGATTGTAGGCCTCACGGAGGATGATTTCGGTGAGCTTTTGCCGGAGTTCGTTGAGAAGTACGAGAAGATGTTCCATCTGTCAGAAATCATGCGCGAAGCAGATAAGGAGGGCTTGCAATATGCGTCCTACTGCAAAAAGCACGGACTTTACTAAGAAAAAAGAGCTCTGGAAGGTGTTCAGAAAGCACCGGAAAGAGCTCTTTGCTTATACCGTCAGAGGGGAGGGCGAAGATGAGGAAGAGGCGACGATCTCGCTTCTGGCCTATGAGAATCACTGCAAGAAAAGTGACATTTATGTGACGTTGGAAATGAGGTGAGCGACCTGATGGCAGGTGTAACGCTCTACGACTACCAATTGGATGCGATCAACCGTATGAAAATCGGCTGCATCCTATGTGGAGGCGTAGGAAGCGGAAAATCGAGAACGAGTTTGGCGTTTTATTACAAACTTTACGATGGGGAGGTAAACACGGAGAATTATGTACGCATGATAGAGCCCCCGGATCTTTACATCATCACGACTGCCCGGAAACGGGATACGGGAGAGTGGGACGAAGAACTGGCCCATTTCTATATGTCTACAGATCCAGAGCATGATATTTACGAGCACAAGGTCGTGGTGGATTCCTGGAACAATATTGGAAAGTATGTTGGCGTAAAGAATGCGTTCTTTATATTTGACGAGCAGCGAGTCGTTGGAAAAGGCGCATGGGTGAAATCTTTCTACAAAATTACGCAAAATAACGAGTGGATTCTGCTCAGCGCCACCCCCGGGGACTGCTGGACGGATTATATCCCGGTGTTCATCGCCAATGGGTTCTATCGAAACAGAACGGACTTCAACAACCAGCATGTGGTATACAGCCAATTCTGCACGAAGTACCCGAAGATCGACCGGTATCTTAACACCCAGCGCTTGGTACGGCTGCGGGAACGGATTCTGGTTGACATGGGCTTCGAGCGGCCGACGGTATCGCACCATGAGAATGTATTTGTGGATTACGACAAGGTGAAGTATCTTTCGATCTGCAAGAACCGGTGGAACCTCTGGGAGAACAAGCCAATCGAGACCGCCAGCGAGTTCTGCTATCTGCTGCGGAAGTTGGTGAACGCTGATGCAAGCCGGCAAGAAAAAGTGCTGGATATTTGTAAAGGCAGACCTAGGGTCATTATCTTCTATAATTTCGATTATGAGCTTGATATTCTGATGAGTCTGGACTATGGCAAGGACACTGAAGTTGCACAATGGAACGGGCACAAGCATCAGCCGCTTCCTGAAGGCGACAGGTGGGTGTATCTGGTGCAGTACAATGCCGGTGCTGAAGGCTGGAACTGCATCAAGACGGACACCATTATATTTTACAGCCAGAACTACTCATATAAGATCATGGAGCAGGCCTCGGGGCGTATCGACCGGCTGAATACACCGTACAAGGATCTGTACTACTACCATCTGAAGAGTAGGAGTGGTATTGATCTGGCAATTTCGAGAGCCCTGAACTCGAAGAAAGCGTTTAACGAAAGGAAATTTTATGGAGAATGATATTTGCGACCTGGCGAGAGCTGTGACCGTTGGCTTTGAAACAATATTTGAAGCTTTTAATGCTCTCGCCGAAGCATGTGAGAAATTTTTTGCATGTGCTACGGATTTATTTGGAGATATTGAGGAACAGTTTTCGAAGGCGGTTCTGAAAAAACTGCGTCCTGACTACAAGGACAAGTGCAAAATCCGATGGCTGGATATTCCCAATAAAGTTATGCAAGGAAGAATCAGGAGGTTTTGTTGATGATTAAAGATTCTGGAGATCGCACCGAATTTGAAACTGGCGCAAAGCGTGATATGCACGCAGGGAAGGGGCGGATGGACCTTCTGCCTTGGTACGGCATCATGGAAGTCAGTAAGCACTGTGAGGAAGGTGCCTTGAAGTACGGTGAGCACAACGTAGACAAGGGTATTCCGCTGCATTCGCTGCTGGACAGCGCTTCTCGGCACCTTGCAAAGTACATGGTCGGAATGGACGACGAGGACCACCTGCGAGCTGCCTGTTGGAACCTGCTGTGGGCTCTTAACCAGCGCATGACCCATCCGGAGTTGGATGATAGGTTCTCCGTTAAGCAGGAGAAGGCTGAGAAAAAACGTCCCTGGATATCGGTTGAGTGTACCAATTGCAATAAACGCCATCCTGTTGCCCCTGAGGTGTGGTCATATAATGCGGACGGAGTTTCTGTCTATAAGAAATTTTTGAGATGCCCATTTTGTAAAGCAGATGAGGTGCACAGATATATCGGCGACCTTGACGGATATGCAGATCCTGACGAAAAGCTCATTGCCGTTAAATGTGGTGGCTGTAATGCTCATTTTGGGATTCCTACATCTAACTGGAACAGTATGAAGGCGTGCACAATCCATAACGGTGAGGTTCTGGCACGTTGCCCTCGCTGCGGAAAGGACACTTTTATTTCGGAGGTAAGCGCTGATGAATAACTGGATGCGCGAAGTGGACTATGCGACCTACTGTCCGAAGTGCAAGAGCTTCAAGGTGCTGGAGACTGACGAGCCCTGCAATGAGTGCCTGACGGAGTGTGCGCGGGAGGGGACGGTTAAGCCTCTGAAGTTTGAGGAGAAGACGCGAAAATAACAAGCTCCTTTATGAGATGATTAGTCTCAGAATTATATTTTGGAGGTACGAACTATGAAAGACAAAATTATGCGTCTGCTGATCAATGTGCTTGTGCTGAGTAATCCTATTGGTCGTGCAATTTGGGAAGAAGCGGCGAGTTACAATCGTGGCATCGGATTTGCAATGGCAAAAGATCTGATGGACAGTGATGGCTTGCACAGTTACCATGTTGACGAATACTGGGATTATATGCGAACAAAAGCGCATGATGATCGAGATATGCGAAATATGCTTCTCGGTTTTAATACCTATTATAAGAAGAAGCACTAATCATTAAGACATTGAGCCGTGGAGAAATCTGCGGCTCTTTATTTTTATCATTGAAAGAGGTGCTTGTATGCAACGTATGAACATTAAATGTTGCCATTGTGGAGACTATACCCCATTTATCACAGAGGAGAACATTGAAGTTATTCCTCAAGTTAATCTCACAAGAACCGATATGGATATTTTGGGCGATATCGCCGAGGCATTGGCGGAATGCGGTTGCTTCGGTGCGTGTGATTTCTTACGCCGGGTTCAGAGCGAAGTGACCCAAATTGTAGAGTATCAGGAGGAACGGTGAAGGTTAAATGATATTTACTAAAGAAGACTTGAACTGTCTGAATGCTATTGCTGGATTGCTGGCTTCATTTGGATGTGATAGTCAGGCTGGCTGTGTACTTTATATTCAGCATAAAATCGCAAAGGCCATAGAGGCTGATGAAAGGAAATGCAGAAATGAGAAACATGTCTAAGAAAACCTGGAAACTCCGGGTTTGGAATCACATGACCGAGATGCAGAAGCTGGATATTCTGCTGAAGCACGCTAAGGTTCCGCATACTTATGGACGTCGTTGGCCAGAGATGGACATACCGGACTATCGGGAGTATCTTCCGGGCGGACGACACGATGGTGGTGAACAAATCGTTGCATATGATGCTGCTGGAAATCGTATCTGGGATGGCGTTTGGGGTTGGGGTTCCTATGGCTTTGAGCAAGGGCTTATCGAGGTGATGGGCGCACAGCTACTTGGCCATGATGATGTTGAGGGCTGGCTCACGGCTCGTCAGGTCACAAAGATGTGGAGGTGTAGAAATGCTGCGCAAAATCGTTGATTTCGTCAAAAAGATATTCTGGACAGAGCCGATGGTTTCGACAGTCAACACGCTGAAAGATGCCATGCGGGATCTTGAGGTGGCCCGGAACCACTTTGAGAACTGCGACCCGGAGTTTATTACGGCTGCTATCTTCGAGCTGAACGCTGCGGAGAGCCGGGTGGATGCTGCGAGGAGGTGTGTGGGGTGAAGCCGTTTTATTATCCGACTTACAAGTGCCGATTTTGCGAGAGTGAATTTAACGATGGGCATCCCTACTGTAATCTCGAAGATGCGAAGAACAATCTGGCCGGTCTGATGGCGTTCCGCCCAATTCATTATTGCGATGGTGGTCATATTGGCATCGGATATTTTACAGGTCTCGAAAGGGTTGATAAGGATGAATGATGTTTGGGAGAAGATCGGCCATATGCTGGGTCATATTCTGGCGGCAACGCTGGTTATTTGCGCATGGCTAATCATTATTGTGTTCACGCTGAAGGTGATCTGGTTCATTTTGTTCCGGATTCTGCTGTGAGGTGCGATATGATTGACTATGAAGAAGTTGTTGAGGCCATATGGAGGTACGACTGTCCTCGAATCGACATTGATGAGGATATTACGACGCTTTATGCGGATGGCAAAGCTTTTGCACAAGTTATTCGCAGGCCTGACGGGTCACGCGAGGACTTGTATTTTGAGGACTACGAGCTTCAAAAAGATACCCTGATCAAGCCGAACGCTAAGTTGCGTGATGTGGTCGAGCTTTGCATGAATGGTGACATTAGCTACGCAGATGCTCGTGAATGGTGCATGGAGAATGATGTTTCACTTGGGCAGTTCGACAGGTGGCTTTATGGTGCGCTGAGAAAGTCTGATACCCCTTCCCGGGTGAAGCCGAAAGAACCGTGGCCATATCGAGTAGTGGCGGGCATAAACCGGGTGCTGGAGATTCTGCTTAACTCGATTTTGGAGGATTTTATATGAGATGTTGTCCGGTATGCTATTCAAAAGTGAGGCCAACTGTATACGGAACAGCGACCACTGGGACAAGCCTGGAAATCAAGTATAATATTCGGTGTCGTAATTGCGGATTTGGATGCAATAAAGAAGGCAGTGTCATAGTGCAATATGATGAAGAAACGATGAACCCAATAGCAGATGATCATGGCTTACGGAAACTTATTAGAGACTGGGATTCTATTTTGCGAGATCCTGATAGAGAAAGGCTGGCTGATATATGAAGTACACATTTTGGTTTGAATGCACCGACAATGGTGGTGAACATCAGGCTTTTGAAGTCAAAGCAGAGAATAAGCAGGAGGCCATCAAGAAGTGCATGGCGTTTGCAAAGAAACATGCTTCGGGTGATATCTGTGGGGATTGGACTTGCAGATTGATGCAGGAGGATCTTTTATGAGATGTTGTCCTATGTGCTATTGTAAAGCATATTTGAAAAATACAGGCGCGATGGTCTGCGGTACGACTATGAAGCTCCAATATGAGATTTCCTGTTCTAATTGTGGACTCGGTCCAGCTAAAACAGGTGCAGTCTTAATGACCTATAATGAGCACAACATGCAGGGTGTAATTGATGATTCAGATCTGAAGCAGTTTATTAAAGACTGGGATTCTATTTTGCGAGATCCTGAAAGAGAAAGGATTGCTAATATATGAAACACACCTTTATATTTTCCTGCACAGACAATGGCGGTGGACATCACAGCTTTGAAGTCCGGGCGACCGACAAGCAGGAGGCCATCCGTAAAGGCATGAAAACTACGAAGAAGTTCGCTTGTGGAGATATCTGCGGCGACTGGGAGTGTAAGTTGAAGCGGGAGGATAGTTTATGAACGAAGACTTTGGAGCGATTACCATTCTTGCTCCAAAATGCCAGAAGTGTCCAAAAGTGAAATCCTGCGACCATAAACAAATGGCTCATCTCGGGTACATAGTTCCGCGAGAGAATAGCCTAAGTCAGCTTGAAATGTTGGACAGATTGATGAAAAGGAGAACTAATTATGAAAATCGTTGAACCTAAGTACGAAATCCTCACTGATATTTCTGAGGGGGGCATTAAGGAGCTCCAGCAGATCGAGCGAGTGGCCCGGGTCTGCTACAAGAGCGAAGACAAGATCACGCCGGATGGTGAGTCGGCAAAGAAACTGGTGGGCTTTCTGGTGAAGCAGGGGCATGAGGCTATGCTGGAGCATTCGCAGCTGTCCGTGCTGTTTACCTGTGACCGGGCCATTGCCAACGAGTTGGCACGGCACCGTATTGCGAGCTTTGCGCAAGAGAGCACACGGTACTGCAACTACTCGAAGGAGAAGTTTGGCGGGGAGCTGAGTTTTATTCGGCCGTATTATATTGATGTGACCGACACTGACAAGAAATGTGAAAGCGCAGAATATACACCTGGCAGCACCTGGCTTGATTCCTGCGAATCTGCGGAAATCCTTTATAAGGATATGATCGCACTCGGTATGCGTCCCGAACAGGCCCGTTGTGTGCTGCCGCTATGCCTGAAGACCGAGATTGTGGTGACGGCCAACTACCGTGAGTGGCGCAACATCTTCAAGCTGCGTACTCCTGTGGCAGCACATCCTCAGATGCGTGAGCTGATGTGTCCGTTGTTGATGGAGCTTCAGAAGAAGATCCCGGTGGTGTTCGATGATATTTACACGTACTGGCCTGCGGATGACCAGACACGGAAAGGAAGTATGGTGAAGTAAGCATGAAAGGAATTGATAAGAAATATATTGACGCGCTACAACAGTTTGGCTTTCATTTATACACGACCGAAACCGGGTATAAACTGTGCTATAACCCGATAGGTGGAACATTCTCTGCAAATTTCAATGATGAGAATTTTGTAGAGAACCTAATCAACTTTGCAGAGACATTTAATCCGAGTGCCTATGCCTCGGTTGAAATCGATGGCCCATGCTCAATCAAAGAGCTTGCCGAGACAGTTAAAAGTATGGAAGAAATTCAGCTTCTCCTCCTGAAAGTAGCTCTTGCATTTGTAAAAATCGATAAAGAAAGCATGGTGAACGAGAATGCAGCAAAGAACGTATGATTTTCTCGCTAAGTTGAAGGTTCCCATGCTGACCTTTGGTGGGGAGCTGATGGGAGAGGCTGTGGAGATGGTCGTCGATGACTTGAACTCGCACCGATTTATGTCCATGAGGGATATCGAGGCATCACTGGCAGATAAGTTCAATTGCAGCCCTGGTGTTGCGGATCGCCGGATGCGGTATGCGTTGGATATGGCGGAATATCGCTCTGGTGGGGTTAATGTTGAGCTGGAGAATCTGAAGAGTACGTACGATATTAAGGTGCTGTCGCTGAAGAAATTCTTGTATGCGGCGGGGAGAAGTTTGATGACGGAGGTGAGTGTGGGTAATGACCGCGGGTGAATTTAACGAACTCGTCAAGCAGGGGAGAGTATTGGCTCATATCGTGGATAATTTTAGTGGTGAATACGGGCTGGTTGAGAAAATTTCCGGTTTGACGAACCAGTTTGTGAGGTTTCGGTTCAAAGGTAAGAAGTGCGATACGATCATCTCGCCGGAGAATGTGATGTTTGAGATTGAGGATTAAGGTATGAAACTGGATAAAAATGTTATTTGGGTGAGACCACCCTGATTTACTTGACTATGGGCAGAGCACATGATATCCTAAATACATGACGAATAGGAGGTGCTTTTATGGCACGGACGGTAAAATGCCCTGGCTGTGGTGCGGATCTTACGGTGAAGGATGGCAACCGAGATTTCATGTTCTGTGAGTTCTGCGGGACGAAGGTTCGGCTCGATGACTATCAGGAGACGCACCGGTTTGTGGATGAAGCAAAAGTTCGGAGAGTGGATGCGTTCAAAGATATTGCCATGAAAGGCATGGAGCTTCACGAAAAGAAACAGGAGCAAGAGCGAGAAGAGGCTGAGAAAAATCGGAGAATGATGCCGGTTTATATTGGTCTGATGATTGCGATTCCGGTTATAGCCGGCATAATTTTGAAATTTTTCGGTTAAGATAAAATTTCACGGCCTTTTTATTTTTGAAAATACTTGACCGATGATGCCCGGTTCTGCCCATTTTATTTTTCGTAATTTTTGTGAACTTTTCGAGAAAACATCAAAAAGTGTAAATTTCGTGGCCAAAAACCCACTTTGTGGCCAAAAATTTTTACAAAAATGGCCACAAAAACTAACGTAAATACGTTAAAAATATGCCATTTGGCCAAAAACCCACTTTTTTCTTTAAGTTACTTAAAAAATTGAAAATTTATATATAGTAATAGGAGATAAAAAATGGGCTTTTGGCCACAGCGAGTTTTTAGCTCGATTTGGCCGCGAGGGCCATAGATTTTTGCCTTGTAAAATCTCGTCGGATAGTGTATGATAAAGATGCAGCGTATGGTTGCATTATCGCTGACGGTTATGAGGTGTAAAATATGGATTTCGTTAATGAGTATGGTTTTGAAGAATGGTGGACTGAAGATCGTAAAGGTCGGCATATATCTTGTTACGCAAATAAATATGTAGAACTTCATATAAAAAGACCCGTGTGCGAATGTGGACGAATACTTGGCAAAAATGGACGAGAGCATTGGCGTTGCTCAAAATGCGGAGCAGAGTATTCGTATGATGAGCTTTACCGTTCCTTTGGTCCAGATGATTATAATTACGACTGCGATGATGGAACGATACAAGATGACTATGGCGAAAGAAAATATGAAGCACTTCAGATGTGCTGTGGACCAGAAGAATTGTACGAAATCTATAAGCATCTTTAATGACGCGAAAAAAAAGCAATCTCTATTATGGAAGAAATTCCACCAATTCAACAAAGGAGATTGCACCATGAGAAAAATTGAAATGGAAGAAAGAACACTTCAGGTTGTAATGTCTACAATGGGCAATATGGAATATGCGCGCGGTAAATCTAGTGGGCGCAAGAACACATTGCAATTGATGAATCAGGCTATGACTTGGAGCGGAATTTCAAACGAGACAATACAGCACATTATGCAAGCTTATCGACAGCTTGAAAAAGTGGATAAGTTGTAAATTTTTAAAAGCCCTTGCGCGAAAAACGCAGGGGCTTTTTCTTTTGCTCTGTTTTCTCAAAAATTCCTAAAAATTCACATTATTTCCTAAAAACTCACGCGAGAAAAACATCCCCTTTTATGGGAGGAATAGAATGTGTCTCAAGACGTGCTATTCCTCTTATTTTTGGAGGTTGTATCATGCTCGAAAATAAATTCAAGACAGGATTGGTAAAGGAACTGAAAGAACGCTTTCCAGGCTGTAAGGTTGTCCATTTAGATCCTACGGAGATTCAGGGTATTCCCGATCTCTTAGTTCTTTATGGTAAAACCTGGGGCGCACTGGAAGGCAAGAAGTCAGCGACTGCATCTCATCGTCCAAATCAGGACTATTATGTTCGGCAAATGGACGAGATGAGTTTTGCTTCCTTTATCTATCCTGAAAACAAGGAGGAAGTTCTTAATGAACTGGCGAGATCATTCGAGGCTCACGGGGAAACATGCCCTCCTCGGAGCAAGTAACTATCATTGGTTAAACTATGATGCAGATAGGCTGACCAATGCCGTTCTTAATTATCAGGCGAAAGAACGAGGAACCCGCCTGCACGCGTTTGCAGCTGAGTGCATTGCTCTTAAGCAAAAGTTGCCAAAGAGCAAAAAGACATTAAATACCTATGTGAATGATGCCATTGGCTTCCGCATGGATACTGAACAAGTCCTCTATTATAGCGACAACTGCTTCGGAACCGCAGATGCAATTACATTCAACGACGGTTTCCTTCGCATTCACGATCTCAAAACTGGAGCTGTTCCTGCACACATGGAGCAGCTCTATATTTATGCCGCTCTTTTCTGTCTGGAGTACGGATACGACCCGAAAGATATTCGGATAGAAACCCGTATCTACCAGAACGATGAAATCTGGATCGAGAATCCTACTGAAGATGAAATCAATCCGATCATTGCTAAAATCAAAGAGTTTGATCCGATTATCACTGATATTTTGTTAGGAGTGGCAGCATGAACCCGATTGAAAAAGACCTTCGTTCTTATTTTGGCATTACCTCTGAAAGTAATATTCTGGAGCATTACGGTACGAAACGCCATTCCGGGCGTTATCCCTGGGGCTCTGGTGATAATCCGTATCAGCATTCTGGTGATTTTTTGTCCCGGGTGAAAGAATTAAAAAAGAAAGGCCTCTCTGAAAAAGATATTCTGGAAACTATCAATAATTCTCTTCCCGATGAATATAAAATGGGGCTTACAGAGTTTAGAGTAGCTCAGCGGACGGCTACACATGAACGCCAAGCATTGGAGTACGACAAGATTCGTGCTCTAAAAGAAGATGGTCTTGGATGGAAAGAAATTGGTGATAAACTAGGGATGAGCGAATCTAGTGTTCGCTCTAAATATAATGGCAACATTAGTAAAAAAGAACAACATGCTGTAAATATCGCAAATACATTGAAGGCTGAAGTCGATAAAAAAGGTATAATTGACATTTCTGAAGGAGCAAATTCTGTTTTAGGAATAACTCAAACGGAGTTGGATGAGGCCGCATACAAGTTAGAGGCCGAATATGGCTATAAGCGCTACGGTGTGGGCATCAAGCAGCCTACCAATCCTCGCCAGCAAACGAACATTACAGTTCTTGCGAAGCCTGAATTTGATCAGAAATATGCTTATCAGCATCAGGATCAGATTGATTCTCTTGGAGACTATCATTCTGATGATGGCGGAGAGACCTTTACAAAACTTCAGCGTCCGTCTAGTCTGGATTCCAGTCGTGTCGCTATTCGATATGGTGATGAAGGCGGTCTGGATAAAGACGGTGTTATGGAGATTCGCCGCGGGGTTCCTGACCTTGACCTCGGAAAAAGCCACTATGCACAGGTTCGTATCCTCGTTGACGGTGACCATTATCTGAAGGGCATGGCTGTCTATTCGGATGATCTGCCGGATGGTGTGGACGTGATGTTTAACACCAATAAGCCTTCCGGTACGCCCAAGATGAAGGTTCTCAAGGAAGCAAAAGCTGATCCTGACAACCCGTTTGGCGCGGCCATCAAGGCCAACGGCCAGAGCATGTACATCGGCGATGACGGAAAAGAGCACCTCTCACCGATCAACAAGCTGAAAGAGGAGGGCGACTGGGATACGATGTCCCGGAACGTCTCTTCTCAGTTCCTTTCCAAGCAGCCCAAGAAGCTGATCGAGAACCAGCTCAACCTTACCGTCGCGGATTACAAAGCCCAATATGATGAAATCATGCGGTACGATAATCCTACGGTCAAAAAGAAGCTGCTCAACGATTTTGCCGATACGGTTGAAGGAACATCCATGACCCTGAAGGCATCTGCTTTCCCGGGCCAGTCCACAAAGGTTATACTGCCGATCAATAAGATCAAGGAGACAGAGGCTTATTGCCCCACCTATGAGAATGGCACCAGGCTTGCACTGATCCGTTACCCTCATGCAGGTACCTTTGAGATTCCCATCGTGACTGTCAACAACAAGAATGTCAGCGGCAAACGGAATCTCGGTGCAATTCAGGATGCTATCGGCATCAATGCAAAGGTTGCGGAACGGCTTTCGGGCGCTGACTTCGATGGCGACACGGTCATGGTAATCCCTGTTACTGACAAAGTCAACATTAAGTCTACTCGTGCGCTGAAAGCATTGGAAGGATTCGATCCCAAGACCGCTTATGCAGTTCCTGAAGGCAATCCGAACAATGTCAGGCTGATGAAGAAAGAGGAGAAGCAGCGCGAAATGGGCGTGATCTCCAACCTCATCACTGATATGACATTGCGAGGTGCTGATGAGGACGAGCTTGCACGTGCGGTTAAGCACTCCATGGTCGTTATCGATGCGGAAAAGCATAAGCTGGACTATAAGCGCTCTGAGCGAGAGAATGGTATCCCCGAGCTGAAGCAGAAGTGGCAGATTCGTGTTGACGAAGAAGGAAACACTAAGTATGGTGGTGCATCCACGCTGCTGTCCCGGCGTAAGCAGACAGTACGAGTGCCGGAGCGTCGTGGCAGTGTCCGCATAGACAAGGAGACCGGTGAGTATATTTACAAGGAGAGCGGACGGACATTCACTGACCCCAAAAGCGGCAAGAAGCGTCTAGCGGAGGATACTGTCAGCTTGATTTCCGAAACGAAAGATGCTCGAACTCTGTCTTCTGGCACTGTTCAAGAGAACCTATATGCGGACTTCTCTAATAAGCTGAAGGCCATGGCCAATCAGGCGCGCAAAGAGGCGGTAAATATGAAGGGACTTGAATACAGTCCTTCTGCCGCCAAGACCTATGCGCCTGAGGTTGCTTCTCTGAAAGAAAAGTATAACAACATGATCGCTAACAAGCCTAAAGAGCGCAAAGCAATGCTGATTGCGAACGCGAATATTAAGGCGAAGATTCAGGAACAGGGGCTTGATCCCAACATTTCGGAAGATAAGAAGGTAATCAAGAAGATCTCTTCTGTCGAGATGCAGCGTGCTCGTGATTCAGTTGGTGCAAGCGGACGCAGATCCAAGGTCACCTTCACGGATAAGGAATGGGAAGCTGTTCAAGCTGGTGCAATTTCAGACAACATGCTGACGAAATTCCTTAATTCGTCTGATTCTGATGAAATTGTGAAGCGTGCAATGCCAAAGAATGCAACTGTTATGACTTCTGCAAAGATGTCCAAAGCAAGTGCAATGCTGCGAAGCGGTTATTCTTATGCCGAAATCGCAAAGGCTTGTGGCGTTCCTGAATCTACTGTTTATAGTGCACTCAATAAGTAACAATCCATCAAGAAAGAGGCTTTGAATTATGGTTCGATGCTTTCTTACCACCTTTGACAACCCGTACAGTCCGTATGAGGAGTTTGAAAAGTGGTACCAATATGACGTTGATCATGGCTACAACTCTTCTGGTTTGCTTATGAGGATCGCCGAGACCTCCTCTCAGTTCACGGACAACGAAAATGCCTATGAAATTGAGAAAGCAATCGACAAGATTGTTGCTGCTGATCCAATAAACATTTACAAAAAGCTCAAAATCAATGTATCTGATGAAGATACGCTAGGCCAAACTGCGTAAACCATAGGGAGGGGGTCTCAAAATCGGCACCCCCTCTCAAATCGCGCAGGTCTTTGATATTTCCCCGGAGGGAAAATTGATATTTGGGCTTTAAGAAGAAAAAACGCCAGTATCCACGTGGTGTGTAGGTACTGACGTTTTTACATTTTATACGGTTCGATCTAACTCCAGCTTTTTGCACTTATCTGCAATCCACAGGAGAGTCTTCATAATATTCTCCAAGATCTCTTCACGAGATACAGGAGCAAATTTGACCTTGGTAAAGTCATCGTAAGTGACTTTATCAATCCGAATCGTATCGTCCATTCTATATCACCACCTTTCTTAGTAGAATGAACGATTTAAATGAGTTACAGGTCAACCTCCGAGATAAGTATAAGTGCATTTGTATGTGCAGTCAAGTCGAAACGGGACATAATCGCCGAGGTTCTGGGGTGTAGACCGGGACTTCGGCGGTTTTTGCAAGGGCTCATGGGAGTAGTATCCTCCTATATATTTGGGTTCAGGGCTTTCACGATGTTCAACCTCCATTGGGCATGATCTGCTTTTTCTTCTCCTTTCAAATGAGACAGGCTTAACTGGTACTACTGCGACTCCCATGAACCCTTGCAAAAGCAAAATAAGAATGTGAAACGAGGTTATTGCAATGAAACCTAAGAAGTCTGCTCCGGGCGAAATGTCGGCTGCAACTTCGCGGCCTGCAAGAACCCCGGAAGCACAAGAAAACTATATGATCAATCTGGCGATGAAGCTGGTTGAGAAGAGACTGCTGGAAGGTACGGCATCCAGCGCTGAGACGACCCATTTTCTGAAGCTGGCGACCTCTAAGAACGAGTTGGAGAAAACAAAGCTGGAAGAGGAAAACAAGCTGCTGCGGGCAAAGACCGAGACACTCCAGAATGCAAAGCACTCCGAGGAGATGTACGAGAAGGCCATTGCTGCTATGAAGAAATACAACGGCCTTGGAGAGGATGACGAGTATGAATGCTGAGGTATTTCGTATTCTGGTGTTTGCTATGATTCCGGTTCTTCTGGTGGAAGTTTTCCTGTCGCTTGAATACACCGGCGTGAACCGGAAATTCGACACGATTCTCATGTGTGCAATCTCCGGAACAGTAGGTGTTATGCTGTTCGGTGCATTTGTGGCAGATGGCTGGGTCTTTTGAGGTGTTGAACATGACACGAGATGAACTCGAGCAATTATGGCGTTACCTTATGTATCAGTCAGGCGAGCCGTTGAAGGATGGTTTGGCGGTTACCGTAAATAATAAAAGTGATGAAAGCGCTTATGAAAAACTACACAGAACTATGCACCCTGCCGACCTATGAAGAGCGGCTGGAATATTTACAGCTGCACGGTGAGGTGGGGAAGGACACCTTCGGGTTTGACCGATGGCTGAACCAGGACTTCTACCAATCGAGAGAGTGGCGGCAGTTCCGAGACAAAATCATTGCGCGGGACATGGGATGTGATTTGGGGTGTAAAGACCACCCAATCACGGACTGGGTGCTGCGGGATGGGCGGCCAGTAAAGCCGAAGATCTCCATCCACCACATGAACCCCATAACAAAAGAAGACGTTCTCCAGCACAGCGAGAAGCTGCTTGACCCGGAGAACGCCATTTGTGTTTCAGCGGTGACGCATAAGGCTATCCACTATGGAACGGGGAAGGGCCCGAAGCTGCCAGACGGCGATAGAAAACCGGGCGACACATGCCCATGGAGGAAATAAGTATGTATCAGAAGAAAGCATTTAACCGGCGAGAGCAGGACTATGCCATGGCACTTCGGCGGAAGCTGGAAGAAGCGGAAACAATGATTCAGCACCTTGCACCGAGCCGCGCGAGAAGCCTGGCGCTGACCAAGCTGGACGAAGCACTTCTCTGGGCGAACGTGGGCATTGCGGAAGCAGGGCTCCAGCAGGGCTATACGGCTGCTCCGCGGAACAGGGGCTTTGACTTTGACGATGCTTTGGCCACGAACGTGGATGGGCAGCAGGTGCGGGCAACACGGGCCGGGGATATTACGCTTGATGGGATGAAGATTGTCCCGCGGAGGGATGAGAATCATGCTGTGACCGCACAAAACGCTGCTCCGAGTGCTGAGGGAGATCTCGTTTTGCTGAAACCTGGTCAAGTGGCGATAGATGCGGGGAGGCTGGCCAAGCTGGTCGAGGAGAGTGCACAGAAAGAAGCGGCCATGGGGAAGGACGGCGCGCCCCACCATCTGGCCGAACTGGAACTTCTGGCGAGGGCTCAGAAGGACTGGTATTATGCCATGATGAGCTACATTATGGGTGACTACAGCGATGCCGAGGAGGAATAAAAATGGAACAGAGAGATTTTATGACCCGCGCAAAGCAGCTGGTGGTGGACTACTTCAACAGTCATGTGGACGCGACCGACGGCAAGAAGTTGACGATGGAGGATGTGTTCATCGTATGGTTCTCGAAGACCTTGCAGAACTGGAAGGCGCTTGTAAGCACCACCGTATCCGATGGCATGTACTATGAGATCACCCACAACGGCGACAAGAAGGAGACCTACCTCGACGTGTACAAGAAGTGGGAGAACCAGTGCATTGCGGACGGAAACACCGCACATTGACGGAGGCGCAGTATGGACAGCATCCTTACAAGCGTGAAGAAGCTGCTGGGCATTGCCGAGGAGTGCACAGACTTTGATGCGGACATCATCATGTACATCAACATGGCGCTGTTTGCACTGGTGCAGATGGGCGTGGGGCCCGGCGAGGGGTACGCCATTTCCGGGAAAGAAAACGAATGGACGGAGTTCGTTGCTGACCCGGTGAAAGTGGAAGCGGTGAAGGCTTACGTGGCCGTGAAAGTACGGCTGCTGGGCTTTGACCCGCCCCAGAGCAGCACCACCATGGAAGCGCTGAAGAATACCGCCTCCGAGATGGAATGGCGGCTGAATGTGGAGCACGATAATTTTGAGAAAGAAGCGTGACAACATGGTGAAACATGAAGGCAACATCCTGATGGAATGGCCCGAAGCATATCGCCAATTGGTTTCGGGTAAGAAAATTTGTATGTACTGCTACTATGTTGATGAAACTGGTAGGCATGACTACAAAGATTACTGGTATATCAATGCCGACGGGCATTTGGTGGTGCATCGTGAGGATGGAATCGAACGAGATTTGAGCGATCCTAAATGGCTGCTCGAATATTTGGAAATGACCACTTGGCCGAGATACTGGACAGTGATTCAGGATAAAACGTAAGGTTCCCACCTTATTATAATAGGAGAATTGAAAATGGCACTCTCGAACACGGCCACGCCGATCTATTATGGCCGTTTCAGAGAGGCCGTGATGCGTGGTGAAATACCGGTCTGCCGGGAAATCGCCATGGAGATGGAGCGGATCGACGACCTGATCGCCAACCCCGGCATCTACTATGACGACAAAGCGGTGAACGGCTTTATTTCGTTCTGCGAGGACGAGCTGACCCTGACGGACGGCACCGACGTGAAGATGCTGGATAGTTTTAAGCTATGGGCAGAAGAGATCTTCGGGTGGTACTACTTTGTGGAGCGGAGCGTCTTTGTGCCGAATGAGCACGGAGGCGGTGGACACTACGAGACCCGGCGGCTGAAAAAGCGGCTGGTGACAAAGCAATACCTCATCATTACCCGATCGGCCGCGAAGACCATGTACCTGGAGTTTTTGCAGGCGTACTTTCTGACGGCGTACACCACCACGACCCAGCAGCTGACCACCGCCCCGACCATGAAACAGGCCGAGGAGGTGCTGGCACCTTTCCGCACCGCATTGGCACGGGCAAAGGGGCCGGTGTTCCAGTTTATGACCGAGGGCAGCCTGCAAAACACCACCGGCTCCAAGGCAGACCGGGTGAAGATGGCTTCCACCAAGAAGGGCATCGAGAACTTTTTGACCAACAGCCTGCTGGAAGTGCGCCCGATGACCATTGAGAAGCTGCAAGGACGGCGCGACACTGTGGCGACCGTGGACGAGTGGCTCTCCTGTGACATCCGGGAAGACCCCATTGGTGCCATTGAACAGGGTGCAGCCAAGAACGAGAATTACCTCATCGTGGCGGCTTCCTCCGAGGGCACGGGGCGCAACGGCTGCGGCGACGACATCAAAATGGAGTTGATGAGCATCCTGAAAGGGGAGTACGTCAACCCACATGTGTCCATCTGGTACTACAAGCTGGACTCCATTGAGGAAGTGGGCCAGCCGGAGATGTGGCTGAAGGCAAACCCGAACCTAGGCAAGACCGTGAGCTACGAGACCTACCAGTTGGACGTGGAGCGGGCGGAGAAATCCCCCAGCGCCCGGAACGATATCCTGGCCAAGCGCTTCAACCTGCCCATGGAGGGCTACACCTATTTCTTCCCTTACGAGGAGACCCTGTGCCACAGGAAGAGAAGTTTCTGGCAGATGCCTTGTGCCATGGGGGCGGACCTTTCCATGGGCGACGACTTCTGCGCCTTTACCTTCCTGTTCCCGCTGGCCAACGGATATTTCGGGGTCAAGACGAGGGACTACATCACATCCTACACCCTCAGCCAGCTTCCGGCTTCGAGACGGCAGCAGTATGAGGAGTTTATGCGGGAAGGGACCCTGTTCGTGTTTGACGGCACGGTCCTGGACATGATGCAGGTGTACGATGACCTGGACAACTTTATCATGGAGAACGAGTACGACGTACGGGCGTTTGGCTACGACCCCTACAACGCGCAGGAGTTCGTGAAGCGCTGGGGCGACGAAAACAGCACCTTTGGCGTTGTGAAAGTTATCCAGGGCGCAAAGACCGAAAGCGTGCCGCTGGGTGAGCTGAAAAAGCTGAGTGAACAGCGGAAGCTGCTGTTTGACGAACAGCTGATGCAATTTGCCATGGGCAACTGCATTACGCTGGTGGACACCAACGGCAACCGGAAGCTCTACAAACAGCGGCAGGATCAGAAGATCGATGCTGTGGCTGCCATGATGGACGCTTATGTGGCGTGGAAACAGAACCGGGATGCGTTTGAGTAAAGGAATAAAATGAGAAGGGATGAATGTATTTGGCGCTGGAGAAATCCAGATGAGCTTTATCATTATGGTATCAAAGGCATGAAATGGGGCGTGCGGAGAACTCCGGCTCAGCTGGGACATAAACCCTATACAGATAAACCTGAACGTGCTAAAATAAACTCATCGGTATTACGAAGAGCTGTGCAAAAGGGTGAAGTTAGTCTTGCTATTCGGAAAAGCAAGCAATCGGAGCATGACCGTAATTCGCCTTTGTATAAGCAAGGCAAAAGCTACACCTATTTTAGTGCTGATAAAGCACAGCGCTATATTTTAAGGCTTCATGGAACAGGAACGCTGATCTCTTCAAATAAGGGTGAATGGGTAAAGAAAGAGCGTGTTCGATCTGACGAGTCAATTGGCGTATATGTTGATTTGGATGGCGCTGAACATGAAACCCATAACGCGCTCATTATTTATTCCAATAAGGGTACACATATTTATCCAGTAAGAGAGGATGTGACATCGTGAAACTGAGAGCTTATGAAGGAAAAAGAGTGACGGTAATCACTTCTGATGGAAAGAAATATTCTGGAGTGGTGACGGATTATATTTTTCCAGAGGATAATGAGCCTGAAGGAATCGAAAGCATCATTCTTGATGGTGAATTAGAGATTACTGGCCCTGAAATTGTTGCAATTAAATAAAGAAACATGATAGTGCATCAGCTTAACGGCTGGTGCATTTTTTGTTTGCAAAGGAGGTGGAACATGACGGTATATAGCGATGAACTCTACCATTGGGGCATCAAAGGCATGAAATGGGGCGTGCGGCGCTACCAGAATAAGGATGGCACGCTTACTTCCGAGGGAAAGAAGCACTATGCGCAGGATCACGAAGACTATACACGCGCTCATACGAAGAAAAGCGTCCGTGAAATGAGCGACAGTGAGCTGAATGCGCGTATCAACCGATTGCAAAAAGAGCGGCAGTATGAACGGCTTACGGCTTCTCCCAGCAAGATCCAAAAAGCGATTAAAATTGCTGGGGCAACCGCCACGGCACTTGGGACTGTTACGACCCTTTACAACAATGGTTCTGCTGTGATGAAAATCGGTAAGAATATCGTTGAATCGGGTGCTTTCAAGAATGCAGTCGTCAGTGGAGCACTGGTTACAACGATGAAAGCGCATGGCGCATGAGGAGGAACAATGCAAGTTTATCAAGATGAACTCTACCATCATGGTATCAAAGGCATGAAGTGGGGCGTGCGGCGTTACCAGAACCCCGATGGAACTTTGACCGCTGCGGGAAAGAAAAAGTATGGCGACCCTGATCGAAAACTTACCAGCTATCAGAAAACAATGTACCGAATTGATTACGGTGTCAAGGGTGCAAACCGAATCGAAAAAGATTATTCCAAAGGTATGGATAAAAAGACCGCAGTTGAGCGAGAGAAAAAGCGAATTGCACGAGGAAAAGCTATTTCGAGGGCGGTGTATGGTATGTATGTTGCTGATCTTCTGACCGGGAATAAGGTAAGCACGGCTGCTAAGAACGCTAGTAAAGTCGCAGTGGCAAAAGCCCTCGAAAAATTGGCGGCAGACAGAGCGTATAAGAATGAAACGAAAGACCGTATGTACGCTCAATATACGGAAGTATAAGCCTGGAGGAAATCAAAATGGCATCACGACCCCTTGGCTCCAGACTGCGACATGCCTGGAATGCTTTTCTGAACCGGGACCCTCCCGGAAAAATTTATATTGGGGGAGGTTACAGCAACCGGCCCGACCGGGTACGGCTGAACCGAACCAATGACCGGACGATTATGACGGCCATCAACACCCGCATTGCAATGGATGCTGCGGCGATCACCATCAATCATGTAAGGCTCGATGAAAACGGACGCTATGACGAAACCGTTGATTCGGGCCTTAATTCTTGTCTGAACCTTTCCGGCAACAAAGACCAGACAGGCCGCTCTTTGCGGTTTGACCTGTTTCTTTCGATGCTGGACGAGGGTGTAGTAGCACTGGTGCCCATTGACACCAACTATGACACGAGGACAGGCAAGACCGAATTTGAATCCATGCGGGTCGGAAAGGTACTGGAGTGGTACCCGGATGATGTTCGGATGGAAGTTTACAACGACCGGACTGGCCTGAAGGAAGAGATTACCCTGCCGAAAGACAAGGTGGCGATCATCGAAAACCCGTTCTATGCCGTGATGAACGAGCCGAATGGAACGGTGCAGCGCCTGATCCGGAAGCTGAATCTGATGGACGTGGTTGATGAGCAGGTGGGTAGCAACAAGCTGGACATGATCATTCAGCTGCCCTATGTCATCCGAACGGATGCAAAGAAAGAACAGGCCGAAAAGCGGAGAGCAGAGATCGAGCAGCAGCTCGCCAATTCCAAATATGGCATTGCCTACACCGATGGCACGGAACATATCACTCAGTTGAATCGCAGCCTCGAAAACAACCTTCTGAAGACCGTGGAATACCTGACCAACATGGCATACAGCCAGCTGGGTATCACCCCGGAAATTATGAATGGTACCGCTTCCGACGCTGTGATGACCAACTATGAGAATAGAACGATCGAACCCATTGTGGCAGCTGTCGTGGATGAGATCCGGCGAAAGTTCCTGACCGAGGAAGACCGGGCGAACCGGGAATCGGTGATGTACTTCCGTGACCCGTTCAAGCTGACCCCTGTTTCCACCGTTGCCGAGATGGCGGACAAGTTTACCCGGAACGAGATTATGACCTCGAACGAGTTCCGTCAGGCCATTGGCATGAAGCCCAGCAAGGACCCTAAGGCAGATGAACTGCGGAATGCAAACATCAGCCAGTCGAGTGAGGAAATTGCTGCTCAGAACAAAACAATCACGGCAGGGCGAGATGCCGTAGAGAGGAGTATTGCAAATCAAAATGGTTAATTTTGACTACGATTGCAGCGGCTGGGCCACGAAAGCGAACGTCCAGTGCTACGATGGCCTGGTGATCGCGCAGGATGCCTTCAAGGAGTGCAGTGGTAAGGTTCGCCCTATGGTGTACAACCATGACCATAACAGTATCGATAACGTGCTTGGGCATTGTCTGCTGGAAAACCGGCCCGGCGGTATGTACTGCTATGCCAAGTTCAACGATACCCCGACCGGCCAAACTGCAAAACAGTGTGTGGAAAATGGAGACCTGAACGCTTTTTCGATTTATGCGAACGGATTGACAAAAGTTGGCAATGTCGTAAAACACGGCATCATCCAGGAGGTAAGTCTGGTTCTGGCGGGTTGTAACCCGGGTGCGATGATCGACGAGGTGATCAAGCACAGCGCCGATGAAGATTACGAGGGCGGCGAGGCGTTTATCGTCTCGGATACAGCCCTGAGTATCACCCGTGGCATGGACCCAGACGGCAATCCGCTGGAAGACATTTCTCACAGCGCAGACAGCGGCGATGCCGTGACTGGCGACAAAGTAACGCAGGAGGAAGCCAAGATGGTGGACGAAAAGAACGTAAACAAGGAAGAAACCGTAGAGGATGTCTTTAACACTCTGACGGAAAAACAAAAAAATGTCGTGTATGCGATCATCGGTTCTGCAATGCCCGATGAAAACGGCGACGAGACTGACGGTGAGGAGGACGATACCGTGAAGCACAACGCATTTGACAAGGACACCAACCAGACCGTGCTGAAGCACAGCATTGAGGACATCAACCAGGTGGTCAAGACCGCCAAGAGCCATGGCACCATGAAGGCTGCCTTTGAGGATGCCGGTATGACCGGTGACGAGCTGACCCACAGCATCGACAACATCGACTACCTGTTCCCCGAGGATCACCTGCTGGACACCCCGCCCCGCATCATCGACAAGCCCGACGACTGGGTGAGCGTGGTCATGGGCGCTGTCCACCACATCCCGTTCAGCCGCTTCAAGAGCATGTTTGCTGACCTGACCGAGGAGGATGCTCGCGCCAAGGGTTACATCAAGGGCAACTTCAAGAAGGAAGAGGTCTTTGGCCTGCTGCGCCGCTCCACCAGCCCCACCACCGTCTACAAGAAGCAGAAGCTGGATCGCGACGATGTGATCGACATTACCAGCTTTGACGTTGTGGCATGGCTGAAGCAGGAGATGCGCCTGAAGCTGAACCGTGAGCTGGCTCTGGCATACCTGCTGGGTGATGGCCGTCTGGCAGCCTCTGAGGACAAGATCGATGAGAACTGCATCCGCCCCGTCTTCAATGATGCAGACCTGTTTACCATCAAGGTTCAGTGCAAGACCACCGGCCTGACCACCGTGGAGGACAAGTACAAGGCCCTGATCAAGCAGATCATCCGTGCCCGCAAGGACTACCGCGGCTCCGGCACTCCGACCCTGTTCACCACCGAGGACGCTCTGACCGAGATGCTCCTGCTGGTGCCGTCCGTTTCGTCCGCTTTTTGTTTTCTTGAAACGTCCTGCAGATTGTACAGGGAATGATAA
>ENA-OOYX01000282-OOYX01000282.1-human-gut-metagenome-genome-assembly--contig:-NODE-282-length-40473-cov-3.457074_pt1 | contig 40473 bp, 31 predicted proteins | sample MGYA00241182_ERZ501387 | MGnify/ENA primary metagenome ERZ501387 (study PRJEB25962, sample SAMEA2042740) | human gut metagenome | biome: human gut; feature: human-associated habitat; material: faeces...
ACTTTACGGGAGTGGTAGCTCCAGACGTGACTGAAAATGAAAAAATCGGCCCTAAAAACAGAGCCGATGATATAAAAAACGATGAGTATGATCGGAAAAATAAGGGAAAGTCTGCTGGTTAACTCAAATTGAAGGAATTAAATGACTATCCCTAAATTAATTAATTTATGAACTCGGGGCCGAACGATCAAAACCGCCCCTCCTTCGGATGAATAAAAGTAGTTCTATTTTTTAACTGCAATCATATCATATAGTAATGTACCATTATCTAATGGTCACCTATTCGTGACTTGGGTGCATCTGTAATTCTGCTACCGCGGGCCCTCCCCGGAGAGGACTCGAGACACTACGCCTCCAAGGAAGTACATCAAATAATATCTTGAAAAGCCGCTTCCGACATCCGTTCAAGGACCGTATCCGTTTTGGAAGCAGATAGTGGGCTCCGTTTTATCGGGCCGTATTCGACAGCCCGCATATTCAACCGCACAAGCCCTTCTCCGTTTATTTCATTCTTCAATACTATAAATTCCCTGACGCTTCCTCTCTCCCGGCAGAAAACGGCACGCCGCGACACCTCTATTTCAAGTCTTTTCTTAAAATTATTGTAAAGATAAACAAAAAAATGAAACCAACGGCTATATTCTAACAATTTTTTGACATAAAGAACAAAAGACAGATCGAAGACATTCTGATCGTGCTGCCGGGAATTCATCGGGAATCTGTATAAAAAACGCTTCGGCCCGGCAAAATATTGCCAGGCCGAAGACGAATCGGAACATTATCGACCGTTACAGCTCCTTGCGCAACCGCCGCAGAGTGACAGCGTGTGCAATCAAATCGACACCGGCCAGCAGCAGGGACAATCCCACCCAGAACACGACTACACCGACACCGATAATCGGATTGAACAGAACGAGAAACGCGGAAATAATCACGAGAATACCCAGCGTCATCGTCCAGCCGGCGCCCTTGATACCCACACCCATCATCTCGCTGGCGACGCCGACGGCCATGAATCCCCGGAAGAGGAGCCAAAAGCCGAGCACGAACGGCAGGATCGTGAAGAGCATCGACGGGGTGCACAGCAGCAGGATACCCAGCAGGATTTCGATTACACCGCCTGCGATGTACCATCCCATGCCCGACCCGGTGGGAGCCTTCGTACCCAAATACAGTTCGAAAGCGCCCGAGAGAATCACGACGATCCCGAACAGCACGGAAAGCGCGAGATAAGTGCCGCCCGGCTCGAAAAAGACGACGATGCCCACGATGAAGAAAATAATACCGAGCAACATGGAGAGCTGCCAATTGTCGATGGAGTGTCGGAATCGACCGACATCATAAATTTTATCTGCCATAATAATACGAATTTAAGTTTCTACCTGGTATCCGCAAGAAACCTGCCAAACCCGGAATCGCCTTTCGACCGCATGGATTCGGAGAGATGGAGCGCTCTTCCCATTTTTTGAATTTTTCTCTTCCGATTCTTAATTGTTATTTCTACCTTTGCCGCCGTCAATACGACTAACTTTTCAAACCAAGAAAATGGAAACAATCACAAACAGCGAGGAACTGCGCCGGGCACTCGGCAGCCGGAACCGGTCCGGCATCGGATTCGTCCCGACCATGGGTGCGCTCCACGCAGGACACCGTTCGCTGGTTGAACGCGCACGCCGGGAGTGTGCGACCGTCGTGGTGAGCGTATTCGTCAATCCGACACAATTCAACGACAAAACCGACCTGAAAAATTACCCCCGGACCCCGGAAGCCGACCTGCGCCTGCTCGAAGAGGTCGGTGCGGACTATGTTTTCATGCCTTCGGTCGAGGAGGTATATCCCGAACCCGACACCCGCACGTTCGACTTCGGCATGATCGACAAAGTGATGGAGGGTGCGACCCGACCCGGCCACTTCAACGGCGTGGCACAGGTCGTGAGTCGGCTTTTCGATCTGGTGAAACCTGCCAAAGCCTATTTCGGCGAGAAGGACTTTCAGCAGATCGCGGTAATCCGCGAAATGGTACGCCAACTGCGCATTCCGGTCGAGATCATCCCCTGCCCGATCGTGCGCGGAGAGGACGGGCTGGCGCTTTCGTCGCGCAACACCCTGCTCGATACGGATCACCGGACGGCGGCCCCTTATATATATAAGGTATTGAAGGCTGCAGTCGAAAAATCCCATCAGACGACACCCGACCAGCTCGCAGCCTGGGTTACGGCACAGGTAGAGAGCAATCCGCTGCTGAAAGTAATCTACTTTCAGGTCGTAGATGCGGCGACCATGCAGCAGGTCCGCACCTGGGAAGAGAGCCCGGCAATACAAGGCTGCATCGCCGTACAAGCCGGAGATATTCGTTTAATCGATAACATCAAATTGCGATGAAATTCCAGATCGAAGTTCTCAAATCCAAAATACACCGTGTTTCGGTCACGCAGGCCGACCTGAACTACGTGGGCAGCATCACCATCGACGAAGAGTTGATGGATGCGGCCAACATGATCGAAGGCGAAAAAGTACAGGTACTGGACGTCGATAACGGCGAACGCCTCGAAACCTATATTATCAAAGGAGAGCGGGGCAGCGGTGCGATCTGTCTGAACGGCCCTGCCGCACGCAAGGTGCAGGTGGGCGACGTCGTAATCATCGCCTCCTACGCCCTGCTGGATTTCGAAGAAGCCAAAGCCTTCAAGCCCTGGGTGATATTCCCGGATACGAAAACCAACAAGCTGATCCGGTAGAAAACTCCGGCAAACGATCGAAAATCCTGCCCCGCAACGGCAGGATTTTTTCATACGCGGTACGAACCGTCAAAAATGCCCCTAAATATTTGGTGACGCAGTCGATAACCCATATATTTGCATAAAAGTTCCCGAAAAGCGAGGACATACGCCAAACAAGTTCGGCACAGCCTGACGGAGAACCGAAAAAACGACGCAACCTATTTTGCCGGCCGCATTTTTATGGACATAGCGCTTTCGATCGCAGCATTCCTGTTTTCGATCACAGGCATCGTCGGATGTATCGTTCCGATCATCCCGGGCGTAGCGTTGAGCTACGCGGGATTACTCTGCGCCTCCTTTTGCAGCTATTCCGAAATATCGTCCGCGACACTTTGGATCTGGCTGGCCGTGACAGTGGCCGTTTCGGTCATCGACTACTTCCTGCCCGGCTATTTCGCACGTCTGGTGGGCGGTACGCGGGCAGGGTCGATCGGGGCGACCGTCGGCATGATCGCCGGATTTTTCGCCGGCGGATTGGTCGGCGTCATCCTCGGCCCTTTCTTCGGCGCGGTCATCGGCGAGCTGATCCACGACCGCAGCGACTCGGCCAAGGCGTTCCGTTCGGGCTTCGGCTCTTTCCTCGCCTTCATCGCAGGTACGGGACTGAAACTCGTAGCCGCCATCTGGATGATCTGCCTCGTCTGGTCGGACACCTACCCTGTCGTAAAAAACTGGATCGTAACAACATTCTAAAATATAAACCGTATGAAAAAATTTCTGTTATTAATCGCGGCAACGGCCTTCGCGCTGCTTACCACGGCCTGTACCGATTCATCCGGGTACACGTACGAAACGGTCAAGAACGACCCGCTCAAGACCCGTATCTACACGCTGGATAACGGACTGAAAGTCTATATGAGCGTCAATAAGGCAGAACCGCGCATCGAAACCTACATCGCCGTGAAAGTCGGCGGCAAGAACGACCCGAGCGAAACGACCGGTCTGGCCCACTATTTCGAGCATCTGATGTTCAAGGGCACCCAACAGTTCGGCACGAGCAACTACGAAGCCGAGAAGCCCCTGCTCGACCAGATCGAACAGCTCTTCGAGGTTTACCGCAAGACGACCGACGATGCGGAGCGTGCGGCAATTTACCGTCAGATCAACAGCATCAGCTACGAAGCTTCGAAATACGCCATCCCCAACGAGTACGACAAACTGATGTCGGCGATCGGCGCTCTGGAAACCAACGCCAACACCTCGATGGACCGGACGGTCTATATCGAAAACATTCCTTCGAACCAGATCGAGAACTGGGCCAGGATCCAGGCCGACCGCTTCAAGAACGTCGTGATCCGCGGATTCCACACCGAGCTGGAAACGATCTACGAGGAGAAAAACATGTCCCTGACGGACGACAACCGCAAGGTTTACACCACGATCGGCGAAGTGCTCTATCCGAACCATCCCTACGGCAAACAATCCGTACTCGGCACGCAGGAACACCTGAAAAACCCGTCGATTACCAACGTAAAGAACTATCACACGCAGTATTACGTGCCCAATAACATGGCCATCCTGCTTTCGGGCGACTTCGATCCCGACCAGATGATCGCCACGATCGACAAATATTTCGGCGATATGCAGCCGAACGAGAATATCCCGCAGCTCGCCTTCGAACCCGAAGCCCCGATCACCAAACCCATCGTCAAGGAGGTTTACGGTCCCGACGCCGCGAACGTAACACTGGCATGGCGCACGGACAACGCCGCATCGTCCGATGCGGAATACCTGCTGTTGGCCAGCCGGATCCTCTACAACGGACAGGCCGGCATGATCGACCTCGACTTGATGCAGCAACAGAAAGTACTCGACGCCTTCTCGTACCCGGATCAGCGGGCCGACTACGGAGCCCTCGTGCTGCAAGGTCTTCCGAAAGCGGGTCAGACCCTCGACGAGGTCCGGGATCTGTTGCTCGCAGAGGTAGCGAAACTCCGCAACGGCGAATTCAGCGAAGAGCTGATCAAGGCGGTCGTAAACAATCTGAAAGTATCTACCATGCGCAAGGAAGAGACGAACGTGGGACGTGTCGAAATGTACCTTTCGTCCTTCTACAACGACATTTCCTGGAGCGACGAAGTGACCAAGCTCGACCGCATCGGCTCCATCACCAAGGAACAACTGGTGGCCTGGGCCAATGAAAAACTCGGTACCGAGAATTACGGCATTATCTACAAACGCCAGGGAGAGGACCCCAGCGTGCAGAAGATCGCCAAACCGGCCCTCACCCCGATCCAGATGAACCGCGACACCCAGAGTGCATTCCTGACCGAAATTCAAAATTCGACGGTAACTCCGATCGAACCCGTATTCGTGGATTTCAATCGCGATATGGAGATTTTCAAAACCGATTCCGGCCTCGAAGTCCTCTATAAGAAAAATGACATCAACGACCTTTTCTCGCTGACCTACCTTTTCGATACCGGCGTGCTGAACGATCCGGCGCTCAACAATGCCTTCGCTTATATCGACTACCTCGGCACCCAGGCCAAGACAGCTGCGGAGATCGCATCCGAACTCTACGACATCGCCTGCTACTACGACCTGTCGGCCAGTCAGAACCGCTGTGCGATAACCTTCAAGGGATTGAGCGAAAACATGGGACAGGTCATGGATATCTTCGAAGACCTGGTAGCCAATGCGCAGGGCGACGAAGAGATTCTCGCCAACTACAAGGCCGACCTGCTGAAAAAACGTGCAGACAACAAACTGAACCAGGAAGCGAATTTCGCAGCCTTGCAGCGTTTCGCCTTCTTCGGCGGAGAAGCTATCCAGCGCACGACCCTCAACAACGAGCAGCTCGAAGCGCTCACGTCGGACGTACTGATCGGCAAGGTCCGCGACCTGCTGAAAAAGCAGCACACCATCCTCTATTACGGTCCTAAGGACAAAGCCGGGCTGCTCGCCGACCTGAAAGCACACCACCAAACGCCGGAAGTGCTCGAACCGCTGACTCGGGGAAATATCGCGTTCCAGCCTACGGAACAGAACAAGGTCTGCCTGGCCAACTACAACGCGCCGCAGCTCTACTTCCTCCAATACTCGAACCTGGGCAAAAAATTCGACGTAGCGGTCGATCCCGCTCTGAAACTGTACAACGAATACAACAGCGGCAGCATGGGAGCCATCGTCTTCCAGGAGATGCGCGAATCCCGCAGCCTGGCTTACATGGCCTTCACGGAGTGGATCAATCCGAGCTACCTGGACGACAATTATCTTTTCGCAGCGATCATCGCCACGCAAAACGACAAAATGGCCCAGGCCATCGACGCATTCGATGAGATCATCAACAACATGCCCGAATCGGAAGCAGCCTTCAAACTGGCCAAAGAAGCCGTACTGACCAATTTGCGAACCTCGCGTACGATCAAGGACGAAGTGCTCTGGAAATACATCGCCAACAAAGATCTGGGCGTAACGGAAGACCGCAACAAAGCCATCTTCGAAAAGGTCCAGGACATGACCTTCGCCGACCTCAAAGCCGCCCAGGAACAGTGGATCAAGGACCGCAAATACACCTATTGCATCCTCGGCGACCTGAAAGACCTCGACCAGGATTACCTGCGCAAGCTGGGCCCGGTACAGATCGTGAGCCAAAAGGAGATGTTCGGCTATTAATTCCACCGACCCGATCATTCAAAACGTCTTCGGAAAAATCCGAAGACGTTTTTTATCCTCCTTTCCCCGGAGGCAAAGCAAGCGGTACGTCCTGTTTCGGATGCACCTTACTCGACCAATCGCCCGCAGCCCGAAAACAATAAACCCGGCGTCAGACAAACTGACACCGGGTTTATTTTCGGGAACCGAACGGAACCCGATCTATTTTAATACCGATAATGCTCGGCCTTGTAAGGACCCTCGACCGGTACGCCGATATAGTCGGCCTGTTTTTTCGTAAGCTGCGTAAGCTCCACACCGAGGTTATCCAGATGCAGCCGGGCAACCTCCTCGTCCAGATGTTTGGGCAGACGATACACGCCCACCTCCAGTTTCTTCTGCCACAACTCGATCTGCGCCAGACACTGGTTGGTGAACGAATTGCTCATCACGAACGAAGGATGTCCCGTAGCGCAACCCAAGTTCACCAGGCGGCCTTCGGCCAGGATAAAGATCGAATGGCCGTCGGGGAAGGTGAACTTATCCACCTGCGGTTTGATGTTGGTACGCACGGCATCCGAAGCCTCAAGACGGGCCATCTGGATTTCGTTGTCGAAATGGCCGATGTTGCAGACGATCGCCTGGTCCCGCATCCGCTGCATGTGCTCGAGCGTGATGATGTCGCAGTTTCCCGTGCAAGTCACATAAATATTACCCTCGGCCAGAGCACTCTCGACGGTCTTCACCTCGAAACCCTCCATCGCGGCCTGCAAAGCGCAGATCGGGTCGATCTCCGTAACGATGACCCGGGCTCCGTACGAACGCATCGAACGGGCACAGCCCTTGCCGACATCGCCGTAACCGCAAACGACCACCACCTTGCCGGCAATCATCACGTCGGTCGCCCGCTTGATACCGTCCGCCAGCGACTCGCGGCAACCGTACAGGTTGTCGAATTTCGACTTGGTGCAGGAGTCGTTCACGTTGATCGCAGGAACGAGCAGTTCGCCCGCCTCCTGCATCTGATAAAGGCGATGCACGCCGGTCGTCGTTTCTTCGCTCACACCCCGCCACTCGGCTACCGTTCGGTGCCATTTGCCGTTATCTTCGGCCAGAATCTTCTTCAGCGTATCGAGAATGACCTCCTCCTCGTAAGACGACGGTTCGTAATCCAGCGTCGAAGCGTCGTTTTCGGCCTTGTATCCTTTGTGGATCAGCAACGTGGCATCGCCGCCGTCATCGACGATCAACTGAGGGCCCTTCCCGCCGGGGAACGACATGGCCATCGCCGTACACCACCAGTACTCGGGCAGCGTTTCGCCCTTCCACGCAAAGACGGGAACCCCCGCTTCGGCGATGGCCGCCGCCGCATGGTCCTGCGTCGAAAAAATATTGCACGAGCACCAGCGCACGTCGGCGCCCAGCTCGACCAGCGTTTCGATCAACACGGCGGTCTGAATCGTCATATGCAGCGACCCCATGATACGCACGCCCTTCAACGGTTTCTGCGGGCCGTACTTGCGGCGTATGGCCATCAGTCCGGGCATCTCGTGCTCCGAAATCTCAATCTCTTTCCGGCCCCATTCGGCCAATGACATATCGGCCACTTTGTAAGGCAGGGACAAATCCAAAAACATACTTTTTATCATTTAATCAATTATACATAATCTCTTGCCGAATCGTCGGCTCTCGTCGGCCGCATTGCGACACCGACTCCCGCCGAAGGGAATCGAAGCCACAAAGCGGTAAACACGGCCTCCGGCCGAAAAACGGCATAAACCGCCGCACGGTCATCGCCGCCGATTCTCCGAACTCAAAATACAGCTGCGATCCCGTTCGATCTGGCGCTGCAACTCCTCCAGCGAATCGAACTTGCGCTCGTCGCGGATCTTACGCCGCAGCTCGACCCGGAGTCTCCGACCGTAGAGATCGCCCGAAAAGTCGAAAATATGGGTTTCGAGATGTCGGGGACCTCCGCCCACCGAGGGGTTGCTCCCCAGATTCGACATGGCCTTATACTCCACACCGTCGATCTCCACATAGGACTCATACACTCCGCTTTCGATCGTATCCGCATCCGCAACCTCCATATTGGCGGTCGGAAATCCCAACTCACGGCCCAGTTGCCGTCCGTGCATCACCTCTCCTTCGATCCAGACAGACATAGCCTCAAATCTTTTCGGTCAGCTTGCGCACCAGGGAAATCTGGGAGAAAAACTCCTTGGCGAAAACCCGCAGCACGGTATAAAGCGGTATGGCCAGCAGCATGCCTATCACCCCGGCCAACGACCCTGCAATCAGGATCACGAGAAATATCTCGAGCGGCTGCGCCTTGACCCGCTCGGAGTAGAGCGTCGGTTGCAGCACGAAATCATCCAGCCCCTTCAAAATCAACAGCGATCCTGCAATGACCAGCATCGTATGGCCGATCGACATCCCTTCGATCGGGGTGATGATACCCATGCAGACCGAAACAGCACCGCCGATGGTCGGACCGGCGTATGGCACGACGTTCATAACCCCCATGATAAGACCGATGAAAAAGGCATCCTGCGCCCTCATGCCGAAAGCCATCATCACCAGCGATACGGCCAACATCAACAGGAAGCTCTCGGCCAAAATCCCCCGAAAGTAGCGGAACAGAAGCACTGTAACCGAATTGAGGGCATGCGTCACGTTCTGTTGGTATCGATCCGGGAAAAGTGCCGTTACCATCGCATAGAAAAGTCCGTCGTCCCGCAGGAAAAAGAACGTGATGAACGAAATCGAAAAAAAGGCGATCACGCTCGAAACGGCCAAACTCACCACCGATGAAAACGCCGTATTGATCGTGTCGAAATTAATCAGCGACTGCAGGAACAAGATCAGCGTGTCCTTGAACGACACCTGGGTTTCGGGCAACGAGAAGAAGTGAGTGAGATAATCCTGAATACGCTGCAGCGGCTCCTCGACAGAAGTCAGCACCGTCGAAAAATCGAGGTGCGCCAACTGGTAGAGCTTGTTGGTCACCAGCGGCACGAAAAGCCCGCACATCACCGCGAAAACGATCCAGATCACCAGCAGCGTAACGAGCGCTCCGCACCAGCGCGGCACACGCCATCGCCCGATCCGACCTCGGGATATCCGGGCTACCAGCGGGCGTCCCATAATGGCCAGCACCGCCGAAACCAGAATGTAGATCACGATGGAGCTGAAGTACCACATCAAAAAGAGGACGACGGCCGTAATGGCCGCCCCCACCGTAAAACGAAGCAATGTTTGAGGTGTAATACTCATACGTACCGCAACGCGAAAACCGCCGCCAATAAGTTACTTCAACCGGGCGATGGGAGTTTGCGATCCCACGACAGGATCCCCGATCTCCACGAGCAGTTCGGTATCCTTCGGCAGAAGGATGTCGATGCGGGAGCCGAACTTGATGAACCCGCAAACCGAATTTTGCTCCACCTTCGAGCCGACTTTCATATAGGAAACGATACGACGGGCGATCAGACCCGCAATCTGACGGAAGAGCACCTCCTTGCCGTCGGGGGTTCGCACGACGGTCGTCGTCCGCTCGTTCTCGGTCGAGGACTTGGGATGCCACGCCACCAGGAAACGCCCCGGATGATACTTGAAATACTCCACGGTACCTCCGACCGGCACCCAATTCATGTGAACGTTGGTAATCGACATGAAGATCGAAATCTGCAGCATCTCCCGATCGAGGTATTCGCTCTCGTGCACCATTTCGGTCACTACGACCCGGCCGTCGCACGGAGCGAAGACCAACTCCGCATCATGGATCTTCACACGCCGCGGCTCCCGGAAAAATGCCACGATAAAGAACCAAAACAGCACAAGCAGAATGGATCCGAACCAGAGCAGTCCCGCTTCGGCATGGCGCGACATCAGATAGTACATCAGCGCCCAAAGCAGGAAACAAACGACTCCTGTCAGCCCGATAATCTTGTAGCCTTCCTTGTTTATTTTCATATTCGGATAGTAAGTTTTCTTATGAAATATACAGCAATACCAGATAAGCGACCACGAACGGCAACGAGAAAATGAGCGCATCGAAACGGTCGAGCCAACCGCCGTGCCCCGGCAGAATATTGCCCGAATCCTTCACGCCGGCCGCACGCTTGAACATCGACTCGATCAAATCTCCCAACACACCGCTCACGGCAGCGATCGCAGCTAAACAGCACCACAGCCAATAGCTACCGTCGAGCCACCATGCGGCAAGGCAACCCATGGCGATCGCACCGACGATGCCGCCGAAGAACCCCTCCCACGACTTGTTGGGCGAAATCCGCTCGTAAAGATGATGTCGGCCGACGCTGACCCCCACCAGGTAGGCGAATACGTCGTTGGCCCAAATAATGAAGATGTAGGCCAAAATCACCCAGGGATTCCAGCCACCCTTCCCCGTCAGCAGAGGCAGATAGGCCATCATCGACAAAGGCACGGCCACATAAAAGACACCTCCGAGCGTCGCCCCCACATCGGCGGCGGGGCGGGCACGCTTGAGGAACAGTTCGCAGACGAACATCAGTGGTATGAGCAAAATAAAAACCGGCAACAACCACAAGAGGACGGAAAGCGCTCTCGGCAACAACGCCACCTGCTCCGCAGAAACCGCCAGCAGGAAACTCGCCACGAAAAGAGCCGTACCCGTAACCAGTCCGAGCCATTTGAGAGGGTAAATATCCTCCCGGCGGGCCATCCGGTAAAACTCCCACATACCGCCGATGAGAATCGCCAGCAACAGCACTCCGAAACTCCACTGCGACCAAAGCACCGCTCCGACTACCACGACAGTCAGGACGGCACCGCTCAAGGTTCGCACCAGAAGATTCCTTATTTTATCAGACATAATTCAACCTTTTTCGGGTAAACCTCGTTAAACTTCAGGCGTTTCCGCCGACGATTTTCCGTCCGACACAGCGGAAGCGGCGGTTCCGGAAATCTTTTCTTCGTCCTTTCGGGGCTCGGCCGACGCAACCTCTTTTTTCCCGGCTGCCTCTTCCGCATCGCCGGATGCAGCTTTCCGCTCCGCCAAAGCCTTCTGCTCGGCCTCTTTCCGTTCCCGCAGAATATCCTTTTTCCGTTTACCGAAGATACGCTCCACATCCTCCGTAAAAACCACTTCGCGCTCCAACAGCAGTTCGGCCAACTCCTTCAAACCGTCGGCATGGCTGCGGAGCACCTCCGCCGCCATCGCATAGGCTTCGGCAATGGTATTTTTAGCCTCGGCATCGATCTGCTGGGCCGTCAGTTCGGAATAGGGCTTGGTCAGCGCCATGTCGCTCTGGCCCGTAGAGTCGTAATAGCTGATTGTCCCGACCTTCTCGCTCATACCGTAATAAGCCACCATGGCATACGCCATCTTGGTCGCCCGCTCCAGATCGTTGAGCGCTCCGGTCGAAACCTCGCCGAAATTGATCTGCTCGGACACCCGGCCGCCGAGCATCGCAGCCAGCTCGTCCATCATCTGCTCGCGCGTGGTGATCTGCCGTTCTTCGGGCAGGTACCAGGCCGCGCCCAACGACTTGCCGCGCGGAATGATAGTCACCTTGATCAGCGGACTGGCATTCTCCAAAATCCAGCTTACCGTAGCGTGTCCGGCCTCGTGATAGGCAATCACCCGCTTCTCTTCGTCGGAAATGATCTTGTTCTTACGCTCCAGACCGCCGATAATGCGGTCGATCGCCGCCAGGAAATCCTCGCGCGACACATATTTCTTATTGTGACGGGCCGCGATCAACGCCGCCTCGTTGCAGACATTGGCGATGTCGGCACCCGAAAAGCCGGGCGTCTGCTTGGCCAGGAAAGTACGGTCCAGCTCCGGATCGAGCTTCAACGGACGCAGGTGCACGTCGAAAATCTCCTCGCGCTCCTTCACGTCGGGCAATCCCACCTCGATCTGCCGGTCGAAACGTCCGGCACGCATCAGCGCCTTGTCCAGAATATCGACCCGGTTGGTCGCCGCCAGGACGATCACGCCCGTATTGGTCTGGAAACCGTCCATCTCGGTCAGCAACTGGTTGAGCGTATTCTCCCGCTCGTCATTGCCCGAGAACCCGGCGTTCTTGCCACGGGCCCGGCCGATGGCGTCGATTTCGTCGATGAAAAGAATACAGGGAGCTTTCTGTTTGGCCTGCTCGAAAAGGTCGCGCACGCGCGAAGCGCCCACGCCCACGAACATCTCCACGAAATCCGAGCCGGAAATCGACAGGAACGGCACATTGGCCTCTCCCGCCACCGCCTTCGCCAACAGGGTTTTACCCGTTCCCGGAGGGCCTACCAGCAACGCGCCCTTGGGAATTTTCGCACCGATGGATTTGTATTTGTCGGGGTTCTTGAGGAAATCGACGATCTCCATGATCTCGACCTTTGCCTCCTCCAGTCCGGCAACGTCCTTGAAAGTCACCTTTTTCGAGTTCTCCTTGTCGAACACCTGCGCCCGGGCCTTCCCCACGTTCATAATACCGCCAGCACCGCCTCCGGCACCCCGCGACATGCGGCTCATCAGGAAGAACCAGCCGCCGATAATAATGATCCAGGGAAGCATCTGAAGCAGAATCGATGTCCAGGAATTCTCCCGGTTCTCGTACACCAGCACCACCTTATTACCCGACTCGGCCGTCACCTTATCCAAATCCTGACGGAACGTATCCACCGACCCGATATTGAAAGTAAGCTGAGCCCCCGTTTCGGGCATATTACGGAAACGCGGGTCCGCAGCATCCTTACGGTACCGGTCCGCAGCATCCTTCTTAAGGTAGATTTCCGCCAGGTCACGATTGACGACCTGGATTTTTTCGACGTCGCCCTGCTCGATCATCTGCGCCACGGTATTCCAGTCGCTCTTGACCGGGACTCCGTTGCCGGGTCCGAACATCCAGTAGCCGACAATAAAAATAATGATGACGCCGTATATCCACATCCACGAAGGACGCGGCATATTCATTTTGTTGTTTATTTTCTGTTGTGCCATAAAATATTATTCGTCATACTCATAACGGGTCGCCGGGGCATCGGCCCACAGCTCCTCCAATTTGTAAAATTCACGCAATTCTGTCTGAAAAATATGCACCACCACATCCACGTAGTCCATAGCGATCCACAGCGCATTTTGCTGTCCTTCCACGCGCCAGACCTTCTCGCCGAGGGTTTCCAATACCTGCTCCTCGATACCCGCCGCGATCGCAGCGACCTGCGTGGTGGAGTCGGCGTTGCAAACGATGAAGCAGGAGCAGATCGCCCCGTCGATTTTCGAAAGATCCAACGATACGATATTTTTACCCTTCTTATCCTGGATTGCACGAATTATCGTGCCTGTCAATTTTTCCATAGTTTGAATTTACCGGTCAATACAACTTTGCAAAGGTAGCGAAAATGAGGGCAGAACAAAACAAACCCGTTTGTTTTTTTATGCCGAACGCATCCCGCTTCCCGCAAAGATACAAGAGAATATCCGAAAATTTGCTCTGCAAATATCCGTCCCGAATCCCTATTGGCGGGAAACTTTCGACAAAATAGTATCGATCAAGGCTTTGATGATCGAACTTTTGACATAGGTCCGGCGCACGGCCACGGCGATCTTGCGCGAAGTAGCCCCCTTGGCCAGCGTTTTGACCTGACAACGATGCTCCGCAGGAATGTATTCCACGGCCATTTCGGGGATAATCGTCACACAGTGCGTGTAATCGACGATCCGCATCAACGTATCGAGCGAACCGGATTCGAACGTATAGTGCGAGGGGACCTCCCGTTTGGCCTGGCACAGCTCGATGATCTGGTCACGCATACAATGCCCCGGACTTAACAGCACCAGCTCCTTGAGGTCGATATCCTCGATACGGACGTTCGTGCGTTCAAAAAGCGGATTCTCCCGGGACACGTAAAGATGGAACCTGTCGTCGAACAACTCGTGTTCCTGAATCCCCTCGCCGCAGGTTCCGCCGGCGACCAATGCCGCATCGATCCGGTCGCGGCGCAGCGCATCGACGATGTCGGCGGTCACCATCTCCGCAATCTCCAGTTCGACTTTGGGATAGTCCCGCACGAAATCGGGAATAAACTTATGCAACAGGTAAGGTGCGATGGTCGGAATGACGCCGAGCCGCAACCGACCGGAAGTTTCGCCTTTGAGTTCCGCGACCGCTTCGCGGATATGATCGTAAGCCCGGAGGGTTTCCCGGATTTCGGCAAGCACCACCTCGCCCGCCTCGGTCGGAATGACCGGTTTCTTGCTGCGATCGAGCAGCACCACGCCCAATTCTTCCTCCAAAGACTTGATCTGCATGCTCAACGACGGCTGGGTCACGAAACAGTGTTCCGCTGCCAGAGAGAAACTGCCGCAATTGGCTACCGCCAGCAGGTATTCGAGTTGGATGATAGTCATAGTTTATCTTATTTGCACGCACGAAAATATAAAAAAAACCGATACTTCGCAATTATTATTCGACCATCGGTTTAGTTTTTCGTACATTTGCAGACTATTTATTATTAGAAACTTTTTAACTGATGGGAAAAATCATACTCACCGGAGATCGTCCGACCGGCAAACTCCACCTGGGACATTACGTAGGTTCGCTGCGCTGCCGCGTGGAGTTGCAGAATTCGGGCGAATTCGAGAAAATATTCATCATGATCGCCGACGCCCAGGCGCTGACCGATAATGCGGACAACCCGGAAAAAGTGCGGCAGAACATCCTCGAGGTCGCCCTCGACTATCTCTCTTGCGGACTGGATCCCGCGCAATCGACGCTCTTCATCCAGTCGCAGGTGCCGGAACTCTGCGAGCTGGCTTTCTACTACATGAACCTGGTGACCGTAGCCCGTCTGCAGCGCAATCCGACGGTGAAGGCCGAAATCCAGTTGCGCGGCTTCGCCGAAGGCAACGAAGAAGAGGGATCGCAGCGCCAGGGTATTCCGGTAGGATTCTTCACCTACCCGATCAGCCAGGCCTCGGATATCACCGCTTTCAAGGCCACGACCGTACCGGTCGGCGAGGATCAGGAACCGATGATCGAACAGACGCGCGAAATCGTCCATAAATTCAACTCCGTATATGGAGAAACACTCGTCATGCCGGGAATTCTGCTGCCCGACAACGCGGCCTGCCTGCGTCTGCCCGGTACGGACGGCAAGGCCAAGATGTCGAAATCGCTGGGCAACTGCATCTACCTCTCCGACTCGGCCGATGAAGTGAAGAAGAAGGTGATGGGTATGTATACCGATCCCGACCACCTGCGGGTGGAGGACCCGGGCAAGGTCGAGGGCAACACCGTCTTCACCTACCTGGACGCCTTCAGTCGCCCGGAACATTTTCAGCGATACCTGCCCGATTACGCCTCGCTCGACGAGTTGAAGGCGCACTACCGCCGGGGCGGGCTGGGCGACGTGAAGGTCAAGAAGTTCCTGATCGCCGTGCTGAACGAAACGCTGGAGCCGATCCGCGAGCGCCGCAAGCAGTACGAAGGCCGCATCGAAGAGGTCTATGAAATTCTGCGCAAAGGTTCGGAGCATGCCCGGGCAACAGCCGCGCAAACGCTCGGCGAAGTGCGCCACGCCATGCGGATCGACTACTTCGACGACAAGGAGCTGATCGCCGAGCAGGCTCGCCAATACCAGCAACAGCGATAACGCGCATAACCAGCAGACAAGGTACCCGAAATGTTCAAACGCATAACACCGCAGACGATCGCGGATTGGGGCGAACGTATCTACATCCGTTTCCTGGAGCTTACCAAACGGTTCACCAGTACGCAGATCATGGCGCTGCTGGCCATCATCGTAGGGGTTCTGGCCGGATTGGGTACCTGCCTGTTCGAACTGCTGCTCTACGGAATCAAAGCAGGGCTGACCCATTGGTTCCCCGTCGAACAGTCGCATTTTCTCTTCCTGTTCTATCCGGTCATCGGTATCATCCTGGCCTCGCTTTTCGTCAAATACGTCGTCAAAGACAATATTTCGGAAGGCGTTACACGCGTGTTATATGCCATGTCGCGTAAAAACTCGTACATTGCCTCCCACAACTGCTGGACTTCGGTCGTAGGCGGTGCGACAACGATCGGATTCGGCGGTTCGGTCGGTCCCGAGGCCCCGATCGTCCTGACGGGCGCAGCCATCGGTTCGAACATCAGCCGCCTGGCCCACCTGAACTACAAAAACACCACCCTGCTGCTCTGCTGCGGAGCCGGGGCGGCCCTTGCAGCCATCTTCAAAGCCCCGATCACGGGCGTGGTCTTCGTGCTCGAAATCCTGATGCTCGATCTCACCTCGCGCACGGTCGTACCGCTGCTGATCTCTTCGATCACGGCCGCCGCCGTCGCCCTCACGATCCGGGGATTCGATCCGATCATCGCCATCTCGCTGACTCCCGACGATGCGTTCCGGCTCAACCAAATTCCGCTTTTCGTCCTGCTGGGTATCTTCTGCGGGCTGATGTCCTACTACTTCACCACGGTCAATGCCCGGGTGGGCGCCTTCTTCAAAAAGATCGACAGTCCCTACAAGAAGTGGCTGATCGGCGGAGCCGTACTCGGCATCCTGATCTACATTTTCCCGCCCCTCTACGGCGAAGGCTACGAAGGTTTCATGTCGCTCATGCACGGCAACACGACCGAGTTGTTCAACAACTCGCTCTTCTACCGCTTCAGTCAGATCGACTGGGTGGTCATTCTCTTCATCGTAGGCACGATGTTCTTCAAAGTGATCGCTATGGCCTCGACCAACGCTGCGGGCGGCGTCGGCGGTACGTTCGCCCCTTCGCTGTTCGTCGGCGCATTCATGGGCGCTATCACGGCGCTGGTCTGCAACACCCTGTTCGGATGGAACCTGTCGCTGGTTTCTTTCACCCTGGTAGGTATGGCGGGCGTAATGTCGGGCGTGATGAAGGCCCCCCTGACCTCGATCTTCCTGATCGCCGAACTATCGAGCGGTTACGGCCTTTTCATCCCGCTGATGATCACCGCCTGCATCGCCTTCGCCATCGACTACTACCTCGATCCCGACTCGATCTATACCAAGCAACTGCGTCAGAACGGGGAGTTGATCACCCACAACAAGGACGAATCGGTCTTCGTCTTTCTGAGGCTCGACGACCTGATTCAGGACGACGGGGTTTACATCCACCCGTCCCAGACTTTGGGCGACATCGTGCAGATCATGTCCCGGGAGCGTCACGACGACTATTTCCCGGTTCTCGACAACGAAAAACACCTGCTGGGCATCGTCCGCCTGAACGACGTGCGGGAAGACCTGTTCAATCCGCAAAAGTACGGCAACCCGATTACACGCTACATGCTCCTGTCCCCCGACACGATCCTGCAACATGAACAGATCCAGAGCGTGCTGCGCCGTTTCGACGAAAACCACGTCTGGGTGTTACCCGTCGTGGACAAGGAGAAACACTACCTGGGCTACATCTCCAAATCGCGAATCATGACCGCCTACCGCGAACAACTGGTCAAGATTTCGCAATAAAATACAGTCCCGACCTCGCTTTCTACAACCGAAGAAACTATAAAAACAGAATAGTACTATGAATTTTAATTGGGCTGACGACACGAACTGCGCCGTAACGGTATGCGACACCGAAGGCGTGGTAATTTACCAGAACAAGCAATCTATCTCCGTCAATGGAGAGTATCGCGGCAAAAGCATGCTCCCCTGCCACAACGAGCGCTCGAAGGGGATCATCGCCCGCATCCTCGAAAAAGGCGACACGAATGCCTACACCATCGAGAAAAAAGGGATCCGCAAAATGATCTACCAAACAGCCTGGCGCCGCGAGGACGGCACCGTAGGCGGTATCATCGAACTGTCGATGCCGATTCCCGCCGAAATGCCGCACTACGTACGGGGATAATAGAGCACCCCGGACCAGAAGCATCCGAACCACTCAACGACACCAGGAACTTCAACCGGAAAGCCGCAAAAAAATACACGAAACAACCCCTATCCGATACAGGAGAAGAGTCAAACGACCGCCTTTCTTCCAAAACGTTACGAAGAGGCGGATCAAAACGGTTTACAACACTTTCCACAGCCGTTTTCCGAAAACAGGAGCGCCCGCGATTAGTCGCGGGCGCTCCTGTTTATTTGCTTACTACCGAAATTTCTCGAATCCGGGAAGATACTTGGTCGGTTCGAACTCGACGATCGTATAATCTGCGATCTCATGCCGGAAGAACGGATCTTCCCGCGTAAAGGCTTCGGCTTCCGCACGATTCGCGGCTTTCGAAACGATCACACCGCCCGTACGGGGATTCTGCGGCCCGGTGCAAAGCAATTTGCCCTGAGCGAAATAACGGTCGAGAAAAGCCCAATGCTCCGCCAGGTAGCGCTCCACCTCTTCGAGCGGCTTCTTGTAATCGACGATAATCAGAAACATAGTTTTCAAAGTTTTATGTCGTAAATCTGGATCACACCGACAAGTTTGCCTTCGTCGTCGGTCACCAGCAACGAATTGATCTTATGCTGGGTCATTTTCTTCTCCGCAGCGATCAGCTTCTCATCGGGCCCGATGGTCTTGGGGTTGAGCGTGGCGATGTCCATGGCCCGGATCGAGAAAAACTCCGATTCGCGGCGTTCCATCGCCCGGCGGATATCCCCGTCGGTGACGATCCCCAGCACTTTGTCCCCCTCGCAAATGACGATTAGACCCAGACCGCCTTTGCTGACGGCGTGGATCATATCCTTGGCCGAACAGTCCGGAGCCACTACGGGCAAACCCTCCTTGTGCATCACATTGCCGACAGTCATCAGCAGACGGCGGCCCAGGCTGCCGCCCGGGTGCAGCCGCGCGAAGTCGATGCTCGTGAAATTGCGCAGCTTCATCAGCGCTACGGCCATAGCGTCGCCCATGGCGATCTGTGCCGTAGTCGAAGTGGTAGGCGCCAGGTGCAGGATGCAGGCCTCGTGGCGTACGGCCACGTCGAGGTGCACGTCCGAATTGCGGGCCAACGTCGATTCGGGATTGCCCGTCATCGAAATCAGCTTGTTGCCGTTGGTATGGATGAACGGCACGATCTTGAGAATTTCATCCGTTTCGCCCGAATAAGAAAGCGCCAGCACGGTATCTTCCGGAGAGATCATTCCCAGATCGCCATGAAAAGCCTCGCCCGGATGCAGGAAGAAACTCGGCGTACCGGTGCTCGCCAGCGTCGCGGCGATCTTGCGGCCGATCAGCCCCGATTTTCCCATTCCGGTCACCACGAGCTTGCCCCGGCTGTGCAGGATAAGTTCGACAGCGCACACGAAATCATCGCCCAGCGTCTGTTCGAGATGCTTGAGCGCCAGCGCTTCGGTATGGATCGTCTTTCGGGCCAGCGAGAGGATATCGGCCCGCTTGTCTGCGGTCATATTATAGCAAAGATTTTATTACGTTTTCCAAATCATTCAGATAAAGCATGTTCGGGCCGTCACTCAAGGCATGATCGGGATCAGGATGCACCTCGAAGAAGAAACCGTTGGCACCGAACGCCCGGGCTGCCCGGGCCATGGCAGGCACGAACTCGCGGTTACCGCCCGTCTTGCCGCCGGCACCGGGGCGCTGTACGGAATGCGTGCAGTCCATGACGACCGTCGAAGCGATACCGAGCATGTCGGGAATGTTGCGGAAATCGACCACCAGGTTGTTGTAGCCGTACATATTGCCACGTTCGGTAAGCCAAACCTCACCGGCACCGGCCTTCATCGCCTTTTCATAAGGGTATCGCATATCTTCACCCGAAAGGAACTGCGCTTTCTTGATATTGACCGTACGTCCCGTACGGGCCGCAGCGACCAACAGATCGGTCTGGCGGCAAAGGAATGCCGGAATCTGGATCACATCGACGACTTCGCCGACCGGAGCGGCCTGACAGGATTCGTGAATGTCGGTCAGCAGCCGCAGCCCCCACTTCGACCGAACGTCGGCGAGCATCCGAAGGCCCTTTTCCAACCCCGGCCCCCGGAACGACGAAATCGACGTGCGGTTGGCCTTGTCGAACGAAGCCTTGAAAATGATTTCGACGCCCAGCCGACGATTGATGTCCGCCAGCGTCGCAGCGACCGTATCGAGCAATTCCGCCGATTCGATCACGCAGGGACCGGCTATAAAGAGAGGTTTTTTATCCATGATTCTATCGCTTCATTCGTTTCAAAAATTCCTCGGCGGCCGCCAGATCTTCGGGCGTGTCGATGCCGATGGTCTCCACGTCGGAGATACCCACGCCGATCCTGTAGCCGTTCTCCAGCCAGCGCAACTGTTCGAGCGACTCGGCCTTCTCCAGCGAAGATGGCGGCAAGGCCGTCACCTCGGCGAGCACCTTCGTACGAAAGGCATACATACCGATATGTTTATAGAAAGTATGTTTCGCCAGCCACTCCGACCGCTCCACACCCCGCAGGTAGGGAATCACCGAGCGCGAAAAGTAGATCGCCCGCGACTCGCCGTCGAGCACCACTTTCGGCGAATTGGGATTTTCGAGCGCCGCCAGTCCGTCTGACTCGGCGAAGGGACGCACCAGGGTAGCGATGTCCGTACCCGGCACGTCGAAGCAGCGCATGATCGCCCGAAGCTGTTCCGGACGGATAAAAGGCTCGTCGCCCTGCACGTTGATTACGGCGTCGTACTCCCGGCCGAGCTTTCCATAAGCCTCCCAGCAACGGTCGGTGCCGCTGCGGTGCTCGGACGAAGTCATCACGGCACGACCGCCGAACTCCTCGACGGCACGCAGGATCCGTTCGTCGTCGGTCGCCACGACCGCATCGGGCAGCACGCCGGTCACCTGTTCATACACCCGGCGGATGACGGGCTTTCCCCCGAGCATCGCCAGCGGCTTGCCCGGGAAGCGGGTCGATGCATAGCGGGCGGGAATGATCGCAACAAACTCCATAACTCGTGACTCTATCTGTTTCAAGTCGCTAAAATACGAAAAAAGCGGGACATTGCGTCCCGCTTTTCAAATTAACACGGATTATTTCTTCTCCTCGAGAGCCAAACGCAACACATCCTCGTTCGTCCGCACGTAGTGGAACGTCAGACCGTCGATGTACTCCGCCTTGATCTCCGAGATGTCCTTGCGGTTGTCTTCCGAAAGGATCAGCTCCTTGATACCGGCACGCTTGGCCGCCAGGATCTTCTCCTTGATACCGCCTACCGGCATTACACGTCCCCGCAGAGTCGTCTCACCGGTCATGGCGATACGCTCGCGCACCTTGCGCCCCGTATAGGTCGAAACGATCGAGGTAACCATCGTGATACCCGCCGAAGGACCGTCCTTGGGAATGGCTCCCTCCGGTACGTGGATGTTGATGTCGTTCTTCTCGAACATTTCGGGATCGATACCCAGCTCCTTGTGGTGCGCCATCACCCACTCGTGGGCGATCGTCGCCGACTCCTTCATCACCTCGCCCAGATTACCCGTCAGGCTGACTTTGCCCTTGCCGGGGGTCAGCACCGATTCGATGTAGAGGATGTCGCCGCCGACCTCGGTCCAAGCCAGGCCGGTGACTACGCCGACCATATCCCCGACCTCGTACTCTTCGCGCAGGAATTTCGGGATGCCGAGAATCTTCTCGACATCGGCCTGCGTAAGCTCCGGCGTATAAGCCTCCTCGAAAGCGATCTGCTTGGCCCGGTAGCGGGCGATCTTCGCCAGGTGCTTGTCCAGCGAACGGACACCCGACTCGCGGGTATAGCCTGCGATAACCTGCTCGACGACCTCGGGCGTCAGCACCAACTGCCCCTCGGGAATGCCGTGCGCCGTCATCTGCTTGGGCAGCAGGTGGTCGAGGCCGATCCGCACCTTCTCTTCGAGAATGTAGCCCGGAATGTTAATCATCTCCATACGGTCGCGCAGCGCCGGATTGATGTTGCCGATGTTGTTGGCCGTGGCGATGAAAAGCACTTTCGAAAGGTCGTACTCCGTATCGAGGTAGTTGTCGTGGAATGTCGTATTCTGTTCAGGATCGAGCACTTCGAGCAGTGCGCTCGACGGGTCGCCGTGATTGCTTACGGTCACCTTGTCCACCTCGTCGAGGATGATGACCGGATTGGACGACCCGCAGCGTTTGATGGTCTGGATGATCCGGCCCGGCATCGCCCCGATGTAGGTGCGGCGGTGACCGCGTATCTCGGCCTCGTCGTGCAGACCGCCCAGCGAAATACGGCCGAACTTACGTCCCAGCGCCGCCGCCACGGACTTGCCCAGCGAGGTCTTGCCTACGCCCGGAGGGCCGTACAGGCAGAGGATCGGGGATTTCAAGTCGCCTTTCAGCTTGATGACGGCCAAATGCTCCAACAGACGCTCTTTCACTTCGTCCAGCCCGAAATGGTCGTGGTCGAGCTGCTCGCGTGCGCATTTCAGATCGAGATTATCCTGCGTCACATCGTTCCAGGGCAGCTCGAGCATCAGTTGCAGATAGGTAACTTGCACCGAATATTCGGCCACGGCGGGATTGAGCCGTTCGAGCTTGGTGATCTCCTTCTCGAAAAGTTCGGCCACCTCCTTGGGCCAGTTCTTCTTGGACGCCTTCTCGCGCAATCCCTCCAGCTCGCTGTCGGCACCTTCGCCCAGCTCGTCCTGAATCGTGCGCATCTGCTGCTGCAGGTAGTAATCGCGCTGCTGCTTGTCGATCTCCTGCTTGACACGGCTCTGGATCTCGTTCTTCAGCTCGACGAGCTGCTGCTCGCGCACCAGAATCTCCAACAACTTGCGGGCACGGGCCAGCAGACCGGGAGACTCCAGCAGCGACTGGCGGTCTTCGTCCGAAAGCTCGAGGTTCGAACAGATGAAGTTGATGATTCCCCGCTTGGAGTCGATATTCTTGATGGCGAACGCCGCCTCCTTGGGCATGTCCGGCGAAATAGCGATGATACCCAGCGCAATGTCGCGGATCGAATCCACGAGAGCCTCGAACTCCAGGCTCTTTACATCGGGAGAAGAGTCGCGCAACGGCGTCACGCTGGCCTGGAAATAGGGTTCCGTGGAGACATACTCCTTCACCTCGATTTTCTCCAGTCCGTTCAGAATCACCGTCAGGTTACCGTTGGGCATCTCCAGAATCTTGATAATACGGGCCGCAGTGCCGACCTTATACATATCGTCCGGCGCCGGGTCTTCGACTTCGCTTTCGCGTTGCAGCACGGCCCCCAGCAATCCGTTGCGCTCGTTTACTTCGCGTACCAACCGGATACTCTTCTCGCGGCCGACCGTAATCGGCGTGATAGCACCGGGAAACAGCACCGAACTGCGCAGCGTCAATATCGGCAATACTTCGGGGACATTGACCTCCTCCAACACCTCGTCCCCGCCCGTTACGATGGGAATGACGTGGTGGCGTCCGTCCAGGACGTCCGGCAATGCCTTCAGATCGTCCATGTCGATGTTTTTTATTTTATCCTTCTTACTCATATTTTTCTCTTTTACCGAAAACAGGTGCAGCCCCGTACGTCGAACGGATTTCCTTTCGGAAAATTCCGTTTCTCCCGCCTCCCTACAGTTTCTCCTTTCCTCAATCGGGGAAGTTTTTAAGTACAGCGGGCACCTATTTCTTAAAAAATTTACAGATTTTGCAAAGATAACGATTTTCCTCCTAATTTTATTTCATATTAACAGAATGTTCATAACTTTGCAAATCCTGTACAAATTATAAATATCCCACATAATATGATGCAAATCGCCGACAAATACGCCCCGCAGCAGATCGAATCCAAATGGTACGACTACTGGATGGAGCACCGCCTTTTCCATTCCGAACCCGATGAGCGGGAACCCTACACGATCGTCATCCCGCCACCCAATGTTACGGGCATGCTCCACATGGGACACATGCTCAACAATACGTTGCAGGACGTACTGGTGCGCCGCGCCCGCATGCAGGGCAAGAACGCCTGCTGGGTTCCGGGCACCGACCACGCCTCGATCGCCACGGAAGCCAAGGTGGTGGCCAAGCTCAAGGCCGAGGGGATCGAGAAATCGTCGCTCTCGCGCGAAGAGTTCCTGCGTCATGCCTGGGACTGGAAAGAGAAATACGGCGGCGTGATCCTGCAACAACTGCGCAAGCTGGGCGCCTCGTGCGACTGGGAACGCACCTGCTTCACGATGGACGAAGCTCGTACCGAAAGCGTCCTGCGGGTCTTCTGCGACCTCTACGAAAAGGGGTTGATTTACCGGGGCGTACGCATGGTCAATTGGGACCCGTCGGCCCAGACCGCCCTTTCGGACGAAGAGGTGGTGTTCAAAGAGTCGCACGGCAAGCTCTACTACCTGCGCTACCGGGTCGAAGGCACCGACCGCACGATCATCGTCGCCACGACCCGGCCCGAGACGATCCTCGGCGACACGGCCCTCTGCGTCAATCCCGACGACGAACGCTACGCCTGGCTGCCCGAAGACGCCCGGGTCATCGTCCCGCTGGTGGGCAGGTCGGTACCCGTGATCCGCGATACGTACGTGGACATCGCTTTCGGCACGGGTGCCCTGAAGGTTACTCCGGCGCACGACGTGAACGACTATATGCTCGGTGAAAAATACGGGCTCGAATCGATCGACATCTTCAACGACGACGGCACGATCAACGACAAGGTAGGGCTGTACGCCGGTATGGAGCGCTTCGCCCTGCGCAAACAGATCGAAAAGGATCTCGACGCGGCCGGCCTGCTGGAGAAAACCGAAGACTACACCAATAACGTAGGTTATTCCGAACGTACCGGCGTAGCGATCGAGCCCAAGCTCTCGATGCAGTGGTTTCTCTCGATGGAGAAGCTCGCCGGTCCGGCGACGCAGGCCGTCTTGGAAAATGAAATCAAGCTCGTTCCCGAAAAATACAAGAACACCTACCGTCACTGGATGGAAAATATCAAGGACTGGTGCATCTCGCGCCAGCTCTGGTGGGGCCAGCGCATTCCGGCCTGGTATCTGCCCCAAGGCGGTTACGTAGTGGCCCTCAACGCAGACGAGGCACTGGAGAAAGCCCGGGCCAAGAGCGGCGACGCCTCGCTGACGCTCGCCGATCTGCGGCAGGACGAGGACGTGCTCGACACCTGGTTCTCGTCGTGGCTGTGGCCCATCTCGGTATTCGACGGCATCCGCCGCCCGAATAACAAAGACATCGAATACTACTATCCGACCAACGATCTGGTAACCGGTCCCGACATCATCTTCTTCTGGGTGGCCCGCATGATCATGGCCGGTTACGAATACCGGGGTGAGAAGCCTTTCGGTCACGTCTATTTCACGGGGATCGTGCGCGATAAAATCGGCCGCAAGATGTCCAAACAGCTCGGCAACTCGCCCGATCCGCTCGACCTGATCGCCCAGTTCGGCGCCGACGGCATGCGCGTAGCGATGCTGTTGAGCTCCTCAGCGGGCAACGACGTAATGTTCGACGAGGCTCTCTGCGAACAGGGACGCAATTTCGGCAACAAAATCTGGAATGCCTACCGACTGGTCAACGGCTGGACGATCGACGACACCCTGGCACAAAGCGAAAACAACCGCCTGGCAATCGAATGGTTCCGTCAAGCGCTCGCCAAGACGCTGCGTCAGGTCGAATCGGACTTCGCCTCCTATCGTATCTCGGAAGCCTTCATGAATCTGTATAAACTCTTCTGGGACGACTTCAGCGGCTGGTACCTCGAAATGATCAAACCGGCCTACCAATGCCCGATCGACCGGCCGACACTGGAAGCCACGTGCGGTTTCTTCGACGACCTGCTGCGTCTGCTACACCCCTTCATGCCGTTCGTCACCGAAGAGATCTGGCAGGACCTGGCACCCCGCAAGGCAGGCGAGTCGATCATGGTCCAGCGCATGCCCGAAGCACGGGAGATAGACGAGGCGCTGCTGGGCCGGTTCGAACTGACGAAAGAGGTCGTAACGGCCGTCCGCAACGTCCGCAAGCAGAAAAACATTCCGCAGAAAGACCCCCTGACGCTCCGGGTGATCGCCGACGAGAACTACCCGGCGGAATACGCTCCCGTCCTGCAGAAAATGGGCAACCTCTCGCAGATCGAAACCACCCGGGAGAAAGATCCTTCGGCCGTCGGATTCCTCGTAAAGACCACGCAATACTTCGTACCGATGGAGGGCATGATCGACATCGAGGCCGAACGCAAAAAACTCGCAGGCGAACTGGAATACCTCGAAGGATTCCTCGCCAGCGTGCAAAAAAAGCTCTCGAACGAAAGATTCGTTTCGTCGGCTCCCGAGAAAGTCGTGGCCAACGAACGGACCAAACAGGCTGACGCCGAAGCCAAGATCGCCGCGCTTCGGGAACAACTGGCGGCCTTGAAATAACTCATCACGAAACATTCAACTCCTCTCTCCGGCTTACAACAGCAGAGAGAGGAGTTTATACCCGACTATGCCGGAAATCACCATCTATACCGACGGCTCGGCCCTGGGCAATCCCGGTCCGGGTGGTTACGGAGCGGTCCTGATATCGGGACGGTTCCGCAAGGAGGTGTCGCAGGGTTACCGCCTGACGACCAACAACCGCATGGAGCTGCTGGCCGTCTGCGTAGCCCTCGAAATGCTGAAATTCGAAGGCAGCGACGTGACGATCTACTCCGATTCGAAATACGTGGTCGATGCCGTGGAGAAACGCTGGGTATTCGGCTGGGAGAAGAAAGGGTTCGCCGGCAAGAAGAACCCCGATCTATGGTCCCGCTTCCTGCGCTCCTACCGCCGTCACAAGGTCCGTTTCGTCTGGGTCAAGGGTCATGCCGATACGGTCGAAAACAACCGCTGCGACCAACTGGCCGTAGCCGCAGCCAACGACAGGGCGCACCTGCTGGAAGATACCGGGTATGTTCCGGGCAGTGGAGAGTAAGCCATATAAAGAGAATAAAAAGCCCCGAAACACGACGAAATGTCCCGAGACTTTTTAAAAAACTATCCGGTCACACGGCCGCCCGAACTCGGGACGGCATTGCCCTACTCACCTCCTGCTCCTATCTCTACTTAACTTACTTCCGCACGTAAGCTCGCTCGATTTCGGCAATATAGACCTCGTGATAATCGTGCTGGGGATACCATTTCGTATCGCAACTGCGATCGACGAACCCTTCGGGCCGGATTCTTCCGACATAGAGCTTGCGGCATTGCAGGATCAGGCGTGCTTCGGCCGGCGCGGGCACTCCGTCGTCCGTACAGGCGACCGTCAGTCCGGCATTGCGGATCTTATCCTCCGTACGGCCGGTACGACTGCCGCAGTATTCGAGAGCCGCACGATATTCGGGCGAGAAAAACGAGAGGGTCGCCCTCTCCTCCCGATCGACGAACTCCCGCGTATAACGCTGCGGACGTATCACGAACTGCGCCACGGGGCGTCCCCAGATGAACCCGATCAAACCCCAACTGGCGGTCATCGTATTGCAACTTTCTCTGTTCCCGGCCGTGACGAGCATCCACTCCCGGCCGATGGCCCGGATAAAATTATCGGTAATTTCAGCCGGATCGATCTGTTTGAAATTTTCCATGGTCTATTGTTCCTTTTTATGACTCTATCCTGTTACAAAAATAACATTCTTTCCCCAAAATCGGACAACCGGATTGCATATCCTGATTAAATTGCTATATTTGCCCCTACTTTACTCCGAAACAATAACCGATCCGGAATTTATGTTCAAAACATACATGCGGCTGCTGGGATTCGTCAGCCCGATCTCCAAATACGCCGTCCCCTACTTCTTTTACGCGCTGCTGTACGCCCTGTTCAACACGCTCACCTACGCCATGATCCTCCCGATCATGAACACGCTGTTCGACGACAAGAACTCCTACGTTTTCCAACCCGTTTACGACTTTCCCATGCACGGGCTCTCGTTCTCGGACATCGACGCCTCGCAGATGTTGAGCTACGTCTATACGCAACTGTTCGGGACGAATTTCACGATGTCGAAAATGCTCCTCCTGCTCGCCTGCGGTACGATCGTAATGAACCTGTTGAGCAATTTCTTCCGCTACATGAGCGCCTGGACGGTCGAAAACATGCGTGTCAGGTCGCTGCAACGCATGCGCAACGATCTGTTCAACAAAATCATGGGGATGAACGCCGGATATTTCAGCGATCAGCGCAAGGGCGATCTCATGTCGCGCATCACACAGGACGTCATGGTGGTCCAGTACTGCATCACCAATACGCTGCAAGTCGCCTTCCGCGATCCGCTGCTTATTATCGGTTACGTGATCTACATGCTCCTCGTATCGTGGCAGTTGTCCCTGTTCGCCATCCTGTTCCTGCCCGTAGTGGCGCTCATCATCGGACGGATCGTCAAAAAACTGCGCCACCCGGCCCTCAAAGGGCAGGAACGCATGGGCGACATGGTAAGCGTGCTCGACGAATCGCTTTCGGGCATCAAGGTCATCAAAAGCTACAACGCCACCGACTATATCCGCCGCAAGTTCTCCGAGTTCAACGCCGAATTTTCGCGCCTGATGCTCTCGATGGCCCGCCGCCAGCAACTAGCCTCGCCGATGAGCGAATTCCTCGGCCTGACGGCCGTCGCGGTACTGATCGTCTTCGGCGGTTCGCTCGTCATGAACGGATCGCTTTCGGCCGGCGGATTCGTCGGCTTCATCGCCGTATTCTCGCAGATCACCCGCCCCGTGCGCTCGTTCATCGACCAGTTCGCCAACATCAATCAGGGTATCGCCGCAGGCGAGCGCATCTTCGACGTGCTCGATTCCGAACCGGAAATCCAGGACAAGCCCGACGCCAAGACGTTGGACGGCCTGCACGAGAAGATCGAATTCCGCAATGTACACTTCTCCTACGACGGCAGCCGGGAGGTGATCGACGGCATCTCGTTCGACATCCGGCGAGGAGAAACAGTGGCTCTGGTCGGTCCTTCGGGCGGCGGCAAATCGACCCTCAGCGAGCTGATCCCCCGCTTCTACGACACTACGGGCGGCGACATCCTGATCGACGGGGTTTCGATCCGCGACTACACGCAGGAGAGCCTGCGTGCCCACATGAGCATCGTTGCGCAAGATACCGTGCTGTTCAACGACACCATCGAAAACAACATCGCCATGGGACGCCGGGGAGCGACGCACGAAGAGATCGTCGCTGCGGCCAAAATCGCCAACGCCCACGACTTCATCATGGAGTGTCCGTCGGGCTACGACACCAACATCGGCGACCGGGGCGCCAAACTCTCGGGCGGTCAGCGCCAGCGCCTGAGCATCGCCCGAGCCGTACTCAAGAATCCCGAAATCCTGATCCTCGACGAAGCGACTTCGGCCCTCGACACCGAGAGCGAAAAACTTGTGCAGGACGCCCTTAACTCCCTGTTGCAAGGCCGCACATCGATCGTGATCGCCCACCGCCTCTCGACCATCCACAACGCCGACAAAATCATCGTCATCGAACGGGGTCGGATCGCGGAACAGGGCACACACTCGGAGTTGATGGCCAAAAACGGCATCTACGCCAAGTTGATCGAGATGCAGAGCTTCGACTAAAAGCCGATTCCCATGACCGAAAAGGAGAAAATGCAGGCCGGGGAGTGGTTTTCCCCAAATGACGAGGAACTCGTACGCGATCGTGCCAGGGCCCGCCACCTCACCCATCGGCTCAACGTCGCGCTCAAAGACAAGGACGCGACCTATCTGGCAACGCTCCGGGAACTCTGTCCGAGGGTCGAAGCCATGATCCGCGCCCCTTTCCACTGCGATTACGGATACAATATCTCCATCGGCAAAGGGTCCTACGTCAATTTCAACTGCGTTTTTCTCGACCTCGGGCCGATTCGCCTGGGACAACGCTGCCTGATAGGTCCCGGCGTACAACTTCTGACGGCCGTGCATCCGATGAACGCTGCGGAACGGGCTACGGGCAAAGAAAAGGGAGCGGGCATCGAAATCGGCGACGACTGCTGGCTGGGCGGCGGCGTCATCGTCTGTCCGGGCGTCCGGATCGGAGACGGCGCGATAATTGGAGCGGGTTCGGTAGTTACGCGCGACATTCCTGCGAATTCGGTTGCCGTCGGCAATCCGGCCCGCGTCACCCGTACGCTTTCACATACTTAACCGCGACTCCGTTATGTTTACCTCCGGCAATCCCGATCTCCAATCGTTGATGCAGCTGCTCGACGCCGCCCGCATGGGGTGGTGGAAGGCGGATTTCCGCACGAGCGAACTGCTCTTCTCCGACTATGTCGTCAACCTGCTGGGACTCGGCAGCAACCGGGCCGCGGTCGGGGAACTGATGCCGCTGACGCGCGAGGATTACCGGAAACGGATACACAACGAATTCCTGTCGCTCAAGGTCGGAAACCATTTCGACGAAACGTTTCCCCTCGTACTGCCGGAGGGCGAAGTATGGATTCACGCCCAGCTCGTCCGCAAACAATCAGACTCGCAGCAGGGCATCAAACTCTTCGGCTACCTCCAGCGCGTTCCGGTCGCCGACCGGAAAGAGGCGGACATCCTCACGCTCGAAAGCAACTATTACGCGACGCTGAGGGAGAACAAGCACATGGACGAGCTGCTCGACCATCTGCCGATCGGCTACTTCCGCATCCGGCTGCTCTACGACGACAACGGCCGGGCGACCGACTACCTCTTCCTCTCGGTCAACCAGACGGCGCAGCAGATTCTGGGCGTAGACGCCGCCGACTACCTCGACAAGACAGCCCGCGAAATAGACCTCCCCGTAGACCAGCATATCGACGAGCTGGCGGCCATCGGGCTGGGAGATTACAAGATGGACCAGTGGCATGCCGCCAAGACCGGCCGCTACTGCCGCAGTTTTCTCTACAACACCCCCAACGACGCGACGGAAATCGTCATCCTGATCCTCGACATCACGGACGTCGTCACGGCGCATCAGGCGCTCGACGAAAAGGAGAAACTGCTGCGCAACGTCATTCAGAACGCCCCGATCGGCATCGAGATATACGACCGCACCGGGCATCTGGTGGACATCAACGCCCGCGATCTGGAAATGTTCGGCGTAACCGATCCGGCCGGTATCCGGGGACTCAGCATTTTCGACAACCCCAACTTCTCGGCCGAGATCAAGGACTGCATCCGCGAAGGCCGGGGTACGGACTTCACCACACGCTACGATTTTTCGAAAGCCCGAAGCTATTACGACACCAGCCGGAGCGGCTACATCGACTGGACGGCCCGCATCCGGTGTCTCTACAACGACACGGGCGAAATCACCCACTACCTGCTCATCAACATCGACAACACGGAACTCCGCCAGACGCAGGACCGGCTCACGGAATTCGAAGCGCTGTTCCGTCTCATCTCCGAATACGCGCAGGTGGGATACACCAACTACAACCTCTGCAACAAAAAGGGTTATGCGCAGAGCGTCTGGCTGCGCAACTACGGCGAACCCGATACGGCCGACATCGGCGACGTCATCGGAAAATACCGCCGCGTCCACCCCGACGACCGCACGGAACTGCTGCACCGGCTGGCGCAGTTCGAGTCCGGGGAGATACAGTCGGCATCGGTCTCCTGCCGCGTCCTGCACGACGACGGCCGGACGACATGGATCAAGAGCCACCTCATCTGCCGCGACTACCGGCCGCAGGAGCAGGTGATCGACATGCTGGGGATCAATTACGACATCACGGCGCTCAAACAGACCGAGCAGGAGCTGATCGCCGCCAAGGAGCGGGCCGAGGAGTCCAACAAGCTCAAGACGGCGTTCCTCGCCAACATGAGCCACGAAATCCGCACGCCGCTCAACGCCATCGTAGGTTTCTCGCGGCTGCTGACCACCGAGGAGGACCCCGAAGTGCGCAAAGAGTACAACGACATCGTGTCGCTGAACAACGGACTGCTGCTGCAGATCATATCCGACGTGCTGGACCTCTCGCGCATCGAATCGAGACGCAGCGATCCGGTCAAAAGCCGGTTCGACCTGCGGACGCTCTGCCGCGAAGCCGTCGAAACGTTCCGCCTGCAGACTCCGGAGGAAGTCGTGCTGGACGTCGAAAAGGGACTGCCCTCCTGCACGTCTGCCAATACAGGCAGGGGCTGATGCAGATATTGGCCAACTTCATCCGCAACGCACTGAAATTCACACCAAAAGGATTCGTCACGGTGGGATTCGAACGCAAACGGGACCGGCTGAGTCTCTATGTCCGCGACACGGGCATCGGCATTCCGGCCGAAGAGCTGGACAAAATCTTCGAACGGTTTTACAAGGTGGACACCTTCACGCAGGGCACCGGACTCGGACTTTCGATCTGCAAGAGCATCGCGGAGCAGATGGGCGCACAAATCGGCGTCGATTCCGCCGTCGGCGAAGGTTCTTGCTTCCGGGTCGAAATGCCGATCGCGGAATAAGCCCACACCGTTTTTGCGGCGGCGGCCTAATCGGCGGAATTTTGCAGATTTTCAAATCTTTTTTATATCTTTGCGAGTTGTCGGAAAACGAATGACGTTTCCGGCAGTTCCGGCTTTGCTCCGGGTGCAGGATCCGAACGAAAACAAAACACATACACCATGAAGTTCAAAGAGTATAAAGGTCTCGATCTGGCGCAGACGGCCGCCGACGTGCTCGGCGAGTGGGACGCCCGCGATACATTCCATAAAAGCATCACCACGCGCGAAGGACACCCCGCGTTCGTATTCTACGAAGGCCCCCCGTCGGCCAACGGCACGCCGGGCATCCACCACGTCATGGCCCGTACGATCAAGGACGTTTTCTGCCGTTACAAGACGCAGCAGGGCTACCTCGTGCACCGCAAGGCGGGGTGGGATACGCACGGACTTCCGGTCGAACTGGGCGTCGAGAAGAAGCTCGGCATCACCAAGGAGGACATCGGCAAAAAGATCACCATCGAGGAGTACAACCGCACCTGCCGCGAAGCCGTCATGGAGTTTACGGGCATGTGGGAGGACCTGACCCGCAAGATGGGCTACTGGGTCAATATGGACGATCCCTACATCACCTATGACAACAAATACATCGAGACGCTGTGGTGGCTCCTCAAGCAGCTCTTCGACAAGGGGCTGCTCTACAAGGGCTACACCATCCAGCCCTATTCGCCGGCGGCGGGAACGGGTCTCTCGACCCACGAGCTGAACCAGCCCGGCTGCTACCGCGATGTGAAGGACACGACCTGCACGGCGCAGTTCGAAGTCATCCGCGACCAGAAGAGCGAGAAGCTTTTCGCCGGCGTCGAGGGGCCGCTCTATTTCTTGGCTTGGACCACCACGCCGTGGACCCTGCCCTCGAACACGGCGCTGGCCGTAGGTCCCGCGATCGAATACGTCAAGGTCAAGTGCCGCAACCCCTATACCGACCGGCCGCAGACGGTCATCCTCGCCAAAGAGCTCGTGCCCGCCTACTTCACCAAGAAGATGGAGGGAACCTATGAGATCACGGGCGAAAGCTGGAAGGGTCCCGAACTGGAAGGCATCCGCTACGAACAGCTCATCCCGTGGGTAAAGCCGATGGGCGACGCGTTCCGCGTGATCGTCGGCGACTACGTGACCACTTCGGACGGTACGGGCATCGTGCATATCGCGCCGACGTTCGGCGCCGACGACGACCGCGTAGGCCGCGCCGCAGGCATCGCGCCGCTGTTCATGGTGGACAAGGCGGGCAAAAATCAGCCGATGGTCGACAGGCAGGGCAAATTCTTCCTGTTGGAAGACCTCGATCCGGAATTCGTGAAAAACAACGTAGACGCCGAAAAATACAGGGAGTATGCGGGCCGTTACGTCAAAAACGCGTACGATCCCAATATCGCCCCCGACGCCGAGACGACGCTCGACATCGACATCGCGGTGATGCTGAAAGCCGAAAACAAGGCTTTCAAGATCGAGAAGCACACCCACTCCTACCCCCACTGCTGGCGTACGGACAAACCGGTGCTCTACTACCCGCTCGACTCGTGGTTCATCCGCACCACGGCCCTGCGCGAGCGGATGATCGAACTGAACAAGACGATCCGCTGGAAACCCGAATCGACCGGCACGGGCCGTTTCGGCAAGTGGCTCGAAGGATTGGTGGACTGGAACCTTTCGCGTTCGCGCTTCTGGGGAACCCCGCTGCCGGTATGGGCTACGGAAGACTACTCGGAGCTGAAGTGCATCGGCTCGGTCGAAGAGCTGATGGGCGAAATCGAGAAGTCGGTCGCCGCAGGCTTCATGAAGGAGAATCCCTACAAAAATTTCAAGGTCGGCGACATGTCGGCGGAGAACTATTCGACCAAAAATATCGACCTGCACCGCCCCTATGTGGACGGCATCGTGCTGGTCTCGTCGAAGGGCGAGCCGATGAAGCGCGAAAGCGACCTGATCGACGTGTGGTTCGATTCGGGCGCCATGCCCTATGCGCAGCTGCACTACCCGTTCGAGAACGGCGGCGAGCATTTCAAGACGGTCTATCCGGCCGACTTCATCGCCGAAGGCGTGGACCAGACGCGCGGCTGGTTCTTCACGCTGCACGCCATCGCCTCGATGCTGTTCGACTCGGTGGCTTTCAAGAACATCATTTCGAACGGTCTTGTGCTCGACAAGAACGGCAACAAGATGTCCAAGCGACTGGGCAACGGCGTCGATCCGTTCGAGGTGCTGGCCACCTACGGAGCCGACGCCACGCGCTGGTACATGATCTCCAACTCGCAGCCGTGGGACAACCTCAAGTTCGATAGGGACGGCGTGGACGAAGTGCGCCGCAAGTTCTTCGGAACGCTCTACAATACCTATTCGTTCTTCGCCCTCTACGCCAACGTGGACGGATTTACGGGCCGGGAGCCGGAGGTTCCTGTGGAGAAGCGTCCGGAGATCGACCGCTGGATCATCTCGCTGCTCAACACGCTGGTAAGGGACGTGACGCGTTCGCTCGAAGATTACGACCCGACGCCTGCGGCGCGCGCCATTCAGGAGTTCGTGGGCGAAAACCTCTCGAACTGGTACGTACGCCTCAACCGCAAGCGTTTCTGGGGCGGCGGCATGAACGAGGACAAACTGGCGGCCTATCAGACGCTTTACACCTGTCTGGAGACCGTTTCGATGCTCGCGGCGCCGTTCGCACCGTTCATCTCGGACCGCATTTTCTGCGACCTGAACGCCGTAAGCGGCCGCCATACGGACGAATCGGTACACCTCTCGACCTTCCCGAAGGCCGACGGAAAGCTGATCGACGCCGATCTGGAAGAGATGATGTCGCTGGCCCAGCGCGTATCGTCGATGGTGCTGGCCCTGCGCCGCAAAGTCTCGATCAAAGTGCGCCAGCCGCTGACCAAGATCCTGATCCCGGTACTCGACCCGGCAATGGCGCAGCATATCGCCGCCGTGAAGACGCTCATCATGAACGAAGTGAATGTCAAGGAGATCGAGCTGATCGAGAACACGGCGGGCATCATCACCAAGCGCATCAAGCCCAACTTCAAGACGCTGGGACCGCGCTACGGCAAATACATGAAGCAGATCGCCGCCATGACCGCGGAGTTCACGCAGGAGCGGATCGCCGAAATCGAAGCCGCTCCGGAGACGATCCTCGACCTCGGCGCCGAGAAGATCGCCGTAACCCCCGCCGATTTCGAGATCACCTCGGAGGACATGCCGGGCTGGCTCGTGGCGTCGGAAGGCAAGCTGACCGTGGCGCTCGACATCACCGTAACGGAGGAACTGCGCGCGGAAGGCGTGGCACGCGAGTTGATAAACCGCATCCAGAATATCCGCAAGGATTCGGGATTCGAAGTGACGGACAAGATCCGGGTCGAGATCGAGCAGAAGGAGCTTGTGGCCGACGCAGTCGCCAAATACGCCGGTTACATCGCATCGCAGACGCTGGCCGTCGAGGTCAAGGCCGCGGCACAACCTGCGGGCGGAGTGATCGTCGATTCGAATGTCGATGACGAGCCGGTACGGATCGCCGTAACGCGGATTTAGCCCGTCCGGAACGTCTCCGAGTCCCTTTTTCGGTGAATTTGGAACGGCAAGCGTTTCATGCTGAGCACGATGCGCGGGTATGTCCGGACGGAATCGTATAATGAGATGTAAAATTTGGTATTTCCGAAAAAAATAGTTAATTTTACATAAAACCTAATTAAGGAGAAGACGACTATGGCAGACGAAAGAACGAGATACAGCGACGCCGAACTCGAAGAGTTCAAGCAGCTTATCCTGAAGAAGCTGGAGAACGCGCGTGCGGACTACGAGCTGCTGCGCGCCACTATCACCCACACGGCAGACAACGACACGGAAGATACCTCGCCGACGTTCAAGGTCCTCGAAGAGGGCGCGGCGACTCTCTCGAAAGAGGAGAGCGGACGCTTGGCAGCGCACCAGATGAAGTTCATACGCAATCTGGAAATGGCGCTCGTGCGTATCGAGAATAAGACTTACGGCATCTGTAAAACCACGGGCAAGCTCATTCCCAAGGAGCGCCTGATGAAAGTGCCCCACGCCACCGAGTGTATCGAGGCCAAGGAGGGACGCAGGTAGAACCGGAAGGGCGCGCAGACGGACTCCGACGCGGCGTCACGGCCCCGGTACGATTCCGGAAGGCGGAAAAATCACAGACCATGCCCGGAGATAACATCCGCAGAGAGTGTATATTGAGGAAAAGACGACCGTCACGGCCGTCTTTTCCCGTTTCGGGGAAGCGCTTTTTTATACGTTTTGCCGAAAAATTACGTTATCTTTGATGACATGTATCGCCGGATCTGCATACTCGTACTAACCGTCCTCGCGGCAGTGAGCGTTTGTTTCGCCCGAACGGCCGGTCCCGGCATGCGCGGTCCCGAAATAACTTCGCCCAACATAAACTCGCCCGACGGGTTCAAGCCAGACAGCCTGAACACCGCCACCTCCGAGCGCAATCAGAGACTGTATGACAGTATCCAGTCCAAGACCAACCGCCGCGCCGTGCCGCGCATGCTCTACAGAATGCTTTTCGTAAAGCCCGTGCTGGACACCACATTCAGCGGCCGCGTACTGGACGAAAGCCGTCTGCTGGAACCCTATGCGGGAAAAACGGTGGGCGACATCACCATCGAGCGCCGGCATCCCTTCGATTCCGACGGCAACTGGCTCGAACGCACGGGCAACAAGATACACATGCTGACACGCGACCGGGTCATCCGCCGCGACCTGCTCTTCAAGCCGGGCGACAAGATCGACCCGCAGCTGATCGTGCGCAACAAGCAGCTGCTCCGCTCGCGGCCCTACATCTCCGACGTCGATATCACCCTGCTGCCCGACTCGCTGGATTCGACACGCGTCAATATGGTCATATGCACCCGTGACAGCTGGACGATCAGTGTCGACGGCGCCATCCACGGCGAGGGCCGCACGATGGTCGGACTGTCGGACGCCAACATTTTCGGCTGGGGCAACACCCTGAAGTTCAACAACAACTTCAGCCGCAAAGACTTCTCATACGGCGGCAACATCGTCGAATACGAAATCCCCAACGTTCTGGGAAGTTTCTACACGGCGGATTTTTCGGCCGGACGCGACTTCTACAACTCGGAGCTGAACATGGGGCTGCGCAAGGAGTTCATACGTCCGACGGACTATGAAATCGGCCTTACGTACAGCGACGTCAAGTCGAAGCGCTACATGATCGACCTCGACACTTCGCTGCTCATCAAGGTCCGCAATCTGGACGCATGGGGCGGCAAGTCGCGCTATATCCGCTCCATCAATTCGAGCGTATATTTCACGGGACGCTACAGCTACGCCCGTTTCAGCCGGCGGCCGCTGGTCGCCCCCAACCACAACCCCGCGCTGCACGACTACGACGCCATGCTCTTCGGGGCCGGTCTCTACCGCGAGAAGTTCTATTCGGCCAACATGATCTACGGATTCGGCACAAGGGAGTACCTTGCGACGGGTTACAAGGCCGAGCTGGTCGGCGGATACTCGTGGGGCGAATTCAACGACGAAATGTATCTGGGCATGACCTATACGACCGGCGGATTCCGCTCGGTGGGCTATGTCATGGGAAGTATCACGCTGGGAAGCTATATCGACCTCGCAACCGGCATGTGGCGCCATAGTGCGGTGGACGTGGACCTGAAGTGGTTCTCGAACCTGTTCATGTTCAAACGCAGCCGCATCCGCCAGTTTTTGGCCTTCAACTATACGCAGGGCTGGAACCGCGGCACGGGCAGCGACGAAATAATCCGCATGACCCGCATAAACGGACTGCAGGCGCTCAAGGAGCATGTCACCGGCACCAACCGCATGATCCTCAACACGGAGACCGTATTTTTCACGCCCTATCAGCCCCTCGGCTTCCGTATCGCCCTGTTCGGATTCGCCGACTTCGGACTGATCGGCTATTCGCCCAACATCTTCAAGAACGACTTCTTCACCTCGTTCGGTTTCGGCGTGCGTATCAAGAACGAACGGCTGATTTTCAACACGGTCCAGATACGGCTGGGACTCGCCTTCGGCAAACGCGGACTGGTAGAGAGCGAATATGTCCGCGTGTCGAACCAGACCCGCATCGAACAATACCGCTACCGCCCGACCCGGCCCGAAATCGTGGGATTCAAATAAGCCGGCGGACCGGACAGCAAACAAAAAAACGGAGGTTCGAGCCCTCCGTTTTTCTATTGTCCTTCGACGATCTGCCCCTTGTCGTCGATCGTCATCACCCGGTCGTACTGTTTCACTTTCGCCGTAAAGTCGTGGAAATCTTCGGCTTCCTGATACTTGCAGGGAACGACCTCTTCGCCCTTGCGGTTGATATAGCCGTACCCCAGCCCCTTGACGAAAACGCGGGCCAGACCGCAGCTGAAAGGATATGCCTCGTGGTATTTGAAAGGCACGACGAGCTGCCCGTTCGTGGCGATATACCCCCAGCGGGCGTCGTAGAAATCCTCGGAATTGACGCCGAAACGCATCACCGGGGCGCGCATCTCGCTGAACTCGCCGGCATCGTCCCACTTGGCGGGAAGCACTTCACGCCCTTCGGTGTCGATATACCCGCAGCGCGGCTCCATCCCCTGAAAATTCATGCCGTAAAGGTTGGTATTGAACGGCGCCAGACCATCGTGGAACTCCCCGATGCGTTTATAGCGGAACGAACTGACTTCATTGCCGTTGCGGTCCACAAGTCCGTAATTGACATTGTTGTAGCTCACCACGGCAACACCGCCCGAAAAGGGCTTCGCCACGGCGAAACGGGGCGAAATCGCCACATTGCCCTTTACGTCCACATAGCCGAAATTGCCGAACTGTTCGAGCATAAAGGCCGCAAGTCCTTCGCCCGGCGTATCGAGGTAGTAGTACCGGCACGGAATCGTCTCGCGGCCCAGCGTGTCGATCAGTCCCCACTGCCCGCCGTAAGGCTCGTCGCGCAGCATCATGCTGCCTCCGTAGTTGGTCCGGGCATAGCCGTCCTTGAAATCGGAAATGTAGGTGAAGAAGCAGGGAAGCACTTCGCGGCGTCCAAGAAGCCGTGCTTGCCGCCGCTCGTCACGGGAATCAGCCCGTATGCGTTAGGCTCGCCGATCAGATTGTAGTCGCACGGCACGACCACTTCGCCGTTTTCGCGCAGATAGCCCCACTTGCCGTCGCGCAGCACGCGCATCCAGCCCCGCTCGTCCGGCTCGCCGATTTCGGAGTACAGGCAGGGAATAACCATCTTCCCCGACTTATCGACGCGGCCCCAAAGCTCGCCCGCGGCCTGCACCCACGCCATGCCGTCCTCAAACGGTTCGGCAAGCACGAACTGCGGAGCGATCACGAGCCGTCCCACGGTGTCGATATATCCCCAAGCTCCTTCGGGGACCTGTACCGCGGCCAGTCCGTCGGCAAATCGGCGGGCGTCGGCATAGCGGCATTCGATCGCCAGCCGCCCCGTTCCATCGACATAGCCCCAGCGGCCTACGCCCTCGTTGATATCGAGCACGGCCGCGCGGTTGTCGCTCATCTCCCCCACTTCGGCATATTTGGCCGTACGTTTTTCGAACGACCGGCCGCACGAGACGAGCGTTACGACTGTAAGAAAAAATAGCAGGCGTTTCATAGCTTCTGTTTTGTGTTTCCCTTGCAAAGATAGCGCAAGCCGGGCGCAGAACCAAATTTTTCGGTTTCGCCCGGAACGGTTCTCCGCAGGGAAGGCGTCGTCCCGGCAAAACCGACGGCGGCCGGGCTGAAAATTCACCGCG
>ENA-OOYX01000285-OOYX01000285.1-human-gut-metagenome-genome-assembly--contig:-NODE-285-length-40141-cov-2.999351_pt1 | contig 40141 bp, 51 predicted proteins | sample MGYA00241182_ERZ501387 | MGnify/ENA primary metagenome ERZ501387 (study PRJEB25962, sample SAMEA2042740) | human gut metagenome | biome: human gut; feature: human-associated habitat; material: faeces...
ATAATACCCCCTATAGTCCCCCATCCGGGGAAGTGTGTGACGATTTAGGAAATCAGTTTTATGATAATTATCCTAAAATCCACCAAGAAGAAAAAGAAAAAAGTTCCGCGAAAAAAGAAAAAGAGCCGAACTATTCTTTTGAAGATTTTTGGGAACTGTACGACAAAAAGGTCGGCAAAAAGGATTTACTCATCAAAAAATGGCTAAAACTTTCCGACGCAGAGCGGGAATTAGCTATGAGTTATATCCCACAATACAAGCTTGCACAGCCGAATAAAAAGTACAGGAAGAATCCGGACACTTTCCTAAATGGCAAATCATGGAACGATGAATTAATCTTTGATAGTGAATCGAATGGAACCACAACGAAACAAAAGCGAACCCCAGACTATAAGCAATCAGATTTTGATTGACGCCCATATTGAAAAAATGCGCCAGGAATGGAGTAAAATAGTCGGACAAAGGAAAACATCATATCCGAAATTATCTTTGAACTATGATCAGTTTAAAACGATTGTAGTGGCACATGGAACTAACATTCTAGCAAGGCGTGGTGAAGAAATATTGTTTTCCATAGACCGAAACAATGAAAATGCTATACATGAGCTATACAAATACCTTTCAGGCGATAAGTCATTTGGTGGCAGTTTATCGAAGGGAATATTACTCAACGGGAAGTATGGATCAGGTAAAACATTGCTTATGCGTGCCGTGTGCAGCACATACAACTACTACATTAAGCAGTTTGGCCATGTAACTTCACAAGAAATGAGATTTGTAAAAAGCTCTCAGATTGTAGATTCTTTCAGAAAGGAAAAAAACGACACAGAGATTACTGAATACAAATTCGGTCCACTTATCATTGACGAACTAGGACGAGAGCAAAAGGAGGTGAATGTTTATGGAACTGTCATTCAGCCTATGTCGAGAGTGCTACAAGATAGATATGACTCGGGCGCACCAACTTTCGCAATTGCAAATTTCAAGCTTGAAACGCTCAAAAGTGAAGAATATTACGGCAAAATGGTTGGTGACCGGCTAAGGCAAATGTTTAATGAAATTGAATTAACAGGAGAATCCAGGAGAAAATGAAAACAAGTAAAAACCAGGCAAACATACTAAGCAACTTATCTTTCGTCTTGGTGGATATAATTGAAAGTTGCTTATCGAGGCTAATGAAAAGCTAAAAAGTGAGAATTGCGAATTTAAACACGAAGCTAAACGCGAGTTCAACCTCCTTCTTTCCCATTGCCGGAACCTGAAAAGATATGTCCGGAATTGCAGCGAAGAAACTCAGGAGTTTTTCGGTAAGGATTCGGATATGCTGTATCAAACATTAAAGCTTATCATTGACAGATGTGGCACCGATGATGTAAAGCTTTTCAAATTCTTTAATTACATCAAGACATTCCCCTCTCAGCTGGAGATGGATATTGATGACACGGTGTTCAACGGAGTGTGTAAAAAATAGATTTAAAAATTATTGGTGTGTGTTATGGACAAATATGGATCGATAGATCAGAACTGGTATTCTTCCGAAAACCAGAAACATGAAAGGGAGAAAGCGACAGAAGCTTTGAAACAAATGAAAGAACTAGAAAAACAATATGAGAAATCCCGTAATGTGATTATTGAAAGAACACAGTACGGAGGAATCAGGAAAAGTTATTTAAAAACAAAATCATGAATAGAGAAATATTATTCAGAGGGAAACCCAAAGATTTAGCCCAATGGGCTGATAGGAAAGAACTATTCAATACATGTGAATTTAAAGATTTTGAACCTCGAAAGGGGTTTAAATGTGAAGAATATTTTATTTGAATAAAAATGAGCGACCTATACACGAAAGTAAATCAATCCGTCAAACTACTCAAAACCGTAGCCAAAACAATCGACGGCCCAATAGAGCTGTGTTACTCCGGAGGTAAAGACAGTGATGTGATCTTACGACTTGCCCAAATGGCCGGTATAAATTACCGGGCTATCTATAAAAACACGACAATCGACCCGCCCGGAACAATAAAACATTGCCGGTATAATGGGGTGGAGATAATACAGCCGAAAAGGACATTTTTTCAGATAATTGAAAAGAGCGGCTTCCCTAACCGTTTTCATCGGTTCTGTTGTTCTGAACTGAAAGAATACAAAATCATGAACAATGCAATACAAGGCATTCGTAGAAGTGAAAGCTCCAAAAGAGCTGCACGCTATAATGAACCAGTAATATGTCGGATGTATAATAAGAAAGACCATGTAAACACAATCTTTCCCATACTTGAATGGAGTGACCATGATGTGAAATTATTTATCAATTCAGAAGGCGTAAAATGCCATTCACTTTACTATATCGATGGCGTATTTAATGTCAATAAGCGATTAGGGTGCTTGGGGTGCCCGCTTTCAACCAAAGCAAAACGGATAGAAGTATTTAAGCAATATCCCAGAATGGTCAAGGCATGGATAAGACATGGTGCTGTATGGTTTGAACGGTGCAAGGAAAGAGGGAATATTACAGCAAGTCGATTTAGTGATGTGTATCAATTGTTTTTGTTTACTCTATTATATGACCGCATAGACGATATGAATATAAACCGGAATCTATTCGGTAAAGAATCAGCAAAGGAACTATTAGAAAACTACTTTAAAATCGACCTATGAAACCCCTACTATTCATCATCCTACTATCATTATCAAGCTGCCGGATAGAGTATAACTACTTCATCATTCCGGCACATGAAAAAGAGAAGCAAGAAGTAAAACAATCCTATCCCGTTCCGGATCGGTGGAATTATGTCGATGTAAAACGACTGGAAAGGGTATCGGATTCTATTGCGAACTTAATAAACAAGAGACATGAAAAAGATAATGTTCAACGATAAATACGGCTTAACACAAGCAGTATTGGAAGGTCGAAAGACTGTGACGCGCAGGATTATTCCGCGAGAATTTTTCACCCTAATGTGGGACATTGACGATGATACTTTGGTTTGTGAAAATAACTTTGGCGACTTCATAGACATTCGAAACTCCAAATATGCCAAATACAAGCTCGGCGAGGTCGTTGCTGTGGCGCAGAACTATAAAGATTGTGGTGGATTTGAAAATGGCATTCCAAGATGGGATATTATAGCGAACAAAGTAGGTGCTACAAGTGCAGGATGGACTAACAAAATGTTTGTCCGTGCCGACCTAATGCCCCACCGCATCCGCATCACCAACGTGCGTGTGGAGAGATTGCAGGATATTTCGGATGAAGATTGTTTAAGAGAAGGTATAGAGGAACATTTAAAAGGTGTACAATATGGATTTACTTCAAATATCGGATATGTCGGTCAATATCCATTTACTACTCCCCGCGAAGCCTTTGCTTTATTAATAGACAAAATTTCCGGGAAAGGCACATGGGAATCCAACCCGTGGGTATTTGTGTATGAATTTAAATTAATAGATTGAAATGATCCCCTACAAAACCAGTAAAGACTACAAGCGGCTCAAGGAGTTGCTTGATAAAGGAGAAAAAATAACTGTATTTTTTTTGCATAAATCAGGGTATGGGACTGAGCATAAAATACGCAAAACAGCAGAAAAGAAATATAACGAAATAACACACTGTGACGGATATTTTATAGGCCCAATGACCATATTCCCTTTCAGTAAAAAACCTTTTGAATACTACTGTAAAAAATACAATGTTGAATTTATAGAGCCAAATTTATGAAAGACCAATTCCTATCTGTAAAGCAAATGTCCCACTTACGTGACTTAGGAGTAGATACCAGCAAAGCTAATTTATATTGGGCACGTCGTTGTCATGGAAGTAAAATCAACGACAATTCTACAGGAAAGTGGTTCCTTAGCCTGGATAAAGAGTTTATGACAGTCGGATTCACATCTTATGAAGTGATTCCGGCTTTTACTCTTCAAGATTTATTAAATATCATCCCTTCCAGAGTATTCTCTAAATCAAATGAAGTATTTTCTCTTAGAATAGAAAGATATATAGATGGGTGGGAAGTATACTACGGGACTACTGAGGATAGTGACGGAAGTAAACTTTTTACTCCCATCTATAGGGATACGTTACTAGAAGCTGCTTATAATATGCTTTGTTATCTTGCTGAAAACAAACTTTTAGAGAAAGAGGGAAAATGAAATATAACAACCTGTGCGAAAACAAGTTATGAAAATTTATATAATTCTAATTGTGGGAAAATAAAGAAAATAAGATTATAGCGAGGTTATACCTCGCTATTCTTCCAAAAATTTTGACAAACTTTCCATGTCATCAAATTCTTTTATTTCAGAATCATCTTTTATACGTACTCTTCTATTTTCCCTGCCTTTTTTTACAGCTTCTATCATCGTCTTGACTATTTCAGACATATTGGCCATATCTATTGTTATATTTTTACAATGCTCTACTATTGAGCATAATTCATCCGTAAAAGATCTTGATACAAAAGATACACCGGAAAAATCAAGGATAACCTTGTCTGATATACCATCTATCGCGCTCCTTATTATTTCCGCATTAGAACGGGAACGCACATCGCTGCTGATCAATGCTGATATTTTTATTATCTCCTTCTTCATGATTCCCATTTTTTAATTATTGTATATATTTTTCGTATTTAAAGTCCGCTGGAACATCTATCGGTATTCTCATTAGAATAATTGTTCCGTTCCAGCTTATTGAATCCGGCAATTTAATAAAATAACTCTTATGGTCGGAGTGTCTATGAAAACCGCCTCCTGACAACATAAAGAAGGCTCCACCCAATCCATCTACAAGCATATTCTTAGAGGATGATATTCCATAACCTCGATTCTCTGTTTCAGGCAAATCTTTGGTTGAATAACCTTCATTTGCCATTTTAAGGGCTATAGCGTCATCATCCCCGATTATATCTAAATATTTGCACGTATTTATATAACTACCCAGCACTGTTATCCCTGAATCTGCTATACATATATCAATACATCTCTCCTGGTGTATATACTGTGAATATATGTACCCAAATTTACTTTTGGAATGCTGGCTTATATTGCATATTAGTTCCCCCAAAAAGTAAGACAAAGGCGTTGTTATTCTTTTATCCGCCCCAATCTGTGTTTCAATAATATTTTGTATTGTGGTTTGCAATCCGTCGATATTACTGCCGCATAAATCAAACTTACATATTGGTATATAGGTTTTTTGTATGTAATCATTTAAGATTTCTTCAATATCCACATCTTTATCAATGCATAATAAATCATCAAAATAAATTAAGTTGAAATAAGCCCTAAGGTATGGCGGTATATTTCTACATATTATTTTCTTTTCACAATTACTTCTGTATAAAGCAAGAGGGAATAAGAAAAATGGATGGAAAAAAGAGCAATCTTTAAAATCCCAAATAATATCATTGCTATTAATAGCTTCTACCTGATGTATCACCCGAAATAAGTAATTGAAAGTACTTCCGATTCTTTCATCTCTGGTCACATTCGGTATGTTAATGATATTACTCATTTATAGACATTTAATATAAATCTCAACTATACAAAGGTCGTAAAACTATCTAATAAAAACAATTACCGCCATAGTTTTTTAATAAAAATTAATCACAAAAAGAGGGGACACAACTCCCCTCTCACACCTTCCGATATGTTCACGACTAAATATTTACGCGGCCTTACAGGCATCTTAAAGCAAACAGGGCTATTTCGCTGATATAGCTGCTTGCTGCGTTGTCGGCAATATTGATTAATATTTCAAAACTATCGGGCATAATATTTTATTTCATAGTTGCGAATGAACCCCTTGCACAATAAATAAACTACAACCGGGAACATCATTTCAGCAATATCTCCGTTTATATAACAAATTTCCTCTCCTTGTAAATTAAATCCACTACTTACCGCAATATGAACTGACAGATGGTGCAGTTCATGCGTGATCAGATTAAAGTACTTTGCCGGACTAATAGAAATTGCAAATATGACCACTGATTCCCGGTAAAAATAGTTACTGAATGCAAGACCATTATTTACATTTCCGCTTGTCAGGTTTTTATATGCATTTTTTAAATCCGATTCACTACAATTTAACCCATACAAGGCGTTCATAATTTCATCTACGTGATACCTTGTAACCGGATAAAAGGCGGTTATATTCCATTTTTTACCTTTTACGTAAATATGGAATCGTTGTCTGATCATAGAAAATCACTCCATTCTACTCCGCATCCATTGGCTACCATCGTAGCGTACCATCTTCGCATAATAGTTCCATCAGCTGCATCAGGGTCATCGATTGAATCTTTTACAAATAAAGCAAGCGATTTATCGTCTGGGAGACTAGATTTATAAAAATCTGCTCTAGCCATATTTGCAACGTACACATAATCATAAAGTGTATTATTTTCCAGTTTCACACCGTGCTTAGCGAGAAGTTCGTCAACCTGATCTTTGCTCATTGGTTCTATTGGTTCAAGCCTGCCAGTTGCGGGATTTTTTTTCTTCATTAAAGAAATTGCATAATCGCATGTCTTTTTATCAAAATGCCATCCCCTGAAACTAAGATACCGAGACATTGCTATCGGTCTGTAAAAATCGTATGTATCTAATGCTTGTTTACACATATTATTTAATATTTAAGGAGGGATGTTTCCACCCCTCCAGGTGAACCTGTTTACATAAACCGGGGATCAAATCCCTGTCCGCCGAAATTATTCCGGAACCATTGTCCGACATTTTCGCCGTAACCACCTTGGCCCATATTCTGGCCCATGCCTTGTCCAGAATTTTGACCATATCCCTGATTGCCGCTTCTTTGGCCCATTCCCTGCCCCATTTTATTGAGCAGTTTATGTCCTTTTTTCAGGAAATCCTGTAATTCTTCTGCGAATTCTCTTATTTCTTCATTCATAACATGATAATTTTAAAGTTAATTAATTGAGGAGTTCTTTCAACTCCCCTAGGTCTTCCGACGTGAACTTAATACAACCCAAGCTACCTATAAACATATCTAACAAGAAATTATGAGGCATATCTACGATGGCCTGGCCTTTTCCTACTGTAACTTTAACCATCCCTAATTGATACTCCCTAACGTCCATTTCTTCAAATAAAGAGACAAGATTATCAACCATAACATCGCTGTCTATTGTTCCGTCTTCTCCGGCAATAAACAAAAATCCGGTATCAAGCCATCTGTTGATAAGTGCATCCTTCCTGGCTAGTAAATTACTTAACCCATTTTTAAAGAAAGTGCGCGTATGTGCTTTATCCGGAAAAAGAGAATCTATTTTACTATTTCCCCAGGATTGTACTGCGGTTTTAATTTCACCTTTAAACTGGTTCAAATCCTCTTTTTTCATTTCTTGCCTCCTTTCTGTCGTTTCATTTTCTGATACTCAGAATAGGGAATATCAGAATACTTTTCCTTATATTCCTGGAAATCGTTGATCTCCTTGTCAACCTCAGTAGCAGCGGATTTTCTAAGCCTTTTTACAAGCGTCAGATGATTCTCTAGGGCATCCTTACCTTCTTTTGAGCCTTCTACCACCGGGCGCATCATTTGCATGTATTTAGCTTGAAGAATAGACATTATCATATTCTGACTTTCAATAAATTCTTCATTGTTTGTTACGATTTCAAATTCCTTGTCAGTCATTGCTGATACAATGCTTTCGATTTCGTCCCATATAGGAGTCTGGCTTTGTTGTGGTTGCTGGACCATCTGATTTTTTGCTCTTTGCATCGCTTGTTTTTTCTGCTCCAAAGCGGCCTGCATCCGCTCTATCTCCTGATATCGTTCTTCCATGTTATAGGAAGATTGGTTTAAAAGGGGATCGCTGCTTCCGTTAAAGAAAAAGTTATTTCCTGGCATGGCTATTTAGTTTTTTGTTTTCTACGTTTATAAGCTCTCTTTTGGGTGAGCATTTTAGGCTGCCGGAGTTGATCCTCCACTTGTCTGGTTGCGAAAGCAGCAATAACTTCCGATACCCGTAATAGTAGGTTCGGTAGGTACTACTACTACACCTTCAACCATTTTGCAGGTCTTGCGGTCTACATAGTTAATTCCGGCGGTGAATGCTTTTTCAATTTCACACTGAATCAGTTTATCCTGATAGGGACGGACGGCATTGCTAATCGCTACTTGTGCTTTCAGATCACACAGTTCCTTCCGGGTTTCATCGTCTTTATCACGGGTATACTTGTACAGGCCGAACAATTCAGAATTCAGACGGTTATTAACCGCGTCGATATTGTCCCGGTTGTTTTTATACAACCCAAAATCGGCGTCTACCATCGTCTTGTACAAGCTGAATTTTTCAGCAATGTCTGTTTCACGGTTTGCTGCAATAGCCTGCATAGAGCCCAGTTTTAATCCCCACATTGCATTTGTCAATTCCAAAGCATCTTCACATCCTTTTTCCCATGCTTGGAAAGAAGTAGGGGCAACACAACCATTCCCGGCCCCAGTGCCGTATGCGTTAATGTTTACATTTGCAGGAGTACTAGCACCTCCGGAGAAACCAGCTCCACCGCCTAGGATTGAACCAATACCATTGCCACGTCCCCAAAGAGCGGCAGCGCCGAGGACAGTACCGATAATACCCAAGGTAAGGCCGGCATTCGCCCGCTCTCTCGTAGAGCGACGATTTTCACCGCCTTCCTCATACACTTTCTTTTCGATAATTTCCATATAATTAAAGAATTTTGATTATTCCGGCACTATTGCCGGATATCCCAAAATTCGACATAAATAGATGTTTTGTAAAAAGTTACATTCCTATATAATAGAAGTTTGAGGACTTTAAACAGAATAAATTTCCAATAAAAAAGAAAGTTTGATATGAATCAGTCCGCACAATAATAAATCTTTGCCCACGGACTAAACAAAAAAAAACTCCTTCCGGAGAATCAGAAGGAGTGTATTGAGTAGTTGCGCTTATTCTTTTTCCATTTCTATTTCAACATAATTTCTATCATATTTGCAAGCATTCCCTGTGCCCAAATCTATAGCCCAAGCAATTATATTTAAAAGATTAATACAAGAAACACCGTTAAATCTTGTGTTTAGAAAGAACGGTTCATTTTTATATCCTTCTTTTTTAGCCATCATATTCACTGATGATAGCTCTTTACCGATCTTTGTTGTAAATGTCCCATCATTTTTAGTTTCCCCTAATTTTACTCCATCTTTATAAATACCTACTTCTGGCATTTTTGCGTCAAAAGTTATGGCTTGTCGGGATCCGGTAAATAAGGTCGCACAGCTTGAAAACAACAAACAAGCAAAACAAATGGATATAATCTTTTTCATACTAAATAAATTTTGATTGTTAATTGCCGCAAATATAATCAAAAAATACCCCACCCTATTTGTTAAAACATATAAAATAATTGGGATTACATTTAATTTAGATTCATTCTGATTTAAATCAAGGAAAATATTATTTATGTGAAAGGTTTTCAATGCTTGAACGTATAGCATCTACTTGTTTTTTATGCCTTCTCCTTGCAATAATATGTATATATATGTCCCGGTCTGCGTATGCCGTTATGGTAGTATCTACAATATCTTTCAATGATTTTGCTTTTACATATCTTATGAACATTGCAGAAAAAAGGTCACTTCTGAATTTTTGAGGTGTTATTTCCATGTCCCTGCGCTTTACATCATGTACATCATCGCAATAAAAATATAGCATTGCATTCTCATTGTCAAGAAGCACCCCGGCAATGAACGTGGATATTTTTGACAATATGCCAGAATTTGTATATTGTTCGCCGGATATTCGCTCAAGAGTAATGTCCAATATTTTAATATTGCCCAACTCTTTCATTATCTCATCAGGCAAATTTTGACAATCTTCTATACGGATAAGATATTCATTCCCGAAATTGTCACTTATTGGATAAGTTATTATCATTTCGAAGTAGAAGCAGGGAAATAGATATCTTTTTTGCTACGCAATTCTTCAATTTTAGACATTTTATGATCACGTAGTTTGTTGAAAAAATCAACAAGGGCTGTCGATGTATTTTTTACAACGAATGTTTGCGAATATGATTTTTTCTCTTTCATTTGGATATCTGTTTGATGATACAAATGTATAAATTCTAATCCACATAAATAGTCAACACATCTACATTTTTGCAAATAATTCTCAATTTAGAATCATTCCAAAACATCATTCTGTTTTTTCCCTATGATTTAATATGTCAGCAATCGTTTTGTGACACAGCCCGGTCTGTTCCTTTATTTTATCGTATATGAAAGAACGTGGAAGCAAATGGAAAAAATCTGAATATTTTTCTGAATTTTTTAATTCTTCATATATGCTGATAACTTGTTTGTTACGCACCATCGTACTCGGCCTTTGTAATTTTTTCATAAATTTTTCTCAAAAAAGTGCAACCAATAAAAATCCTGTCCGTAAAACTCCCCGAAAGAAGTCTTACAGACAGGATGTAGTGGTGGTACGCTATATTTTTGAAGTGGGGCTTCTTTTTATATTTTGCCCCGGATAAACCGGATAATCTTTAATACAGACGGGATACTGAATGCTGCCAGTAAAATGATAAGCCACCACATTATACCGGGTACTTTGTTTTTTACAACTTCAACGGGGCAGGGGACCGGGATACTGTCTGTTTTGCTTATATTTACCGTATCACGCATAAGCCTGTCGCGGTACACGATACGGTATTTATCCCTGAAAACTGTATCGCCTTTAACAAGAACAAATATACTGTCATGCACATAGGTGCTATCCCGCTTTATCCTGTCAATATATTCTTTCTCTGTCTTTACTGTCTCTACCGGAACATACTTTATACTCCGGCATGAGAATATAGAAAGGGCCATCAGTATAATTATTATCCTCATTTTTTCTGTTTTTTCTATGTAAATAATATCAATCGCAAATTGGCTGTATGATTTCAATGGTTATTTTTTCCCCTTTCTCCTGCGATCTTTCAAGTATTTCAGTAAGCCTCAATTCATACCTGGTAGAGCTGATAACCTTACCACGCTCCCGGTTTTCACCCACCAGAATACAGCCAGATGTATCTTCAGGCGTATTGCCCCGGTGAATTAAGATACCTTCGAAACCAGGTACATTTAAAATACGGGGAAGTTTCCGTTTAAACCGGGGAGATACATTTACAACAATTTCATATTTCCCTGCAGGGATAGCAGTTTTGCCGGAAATCTTCTTTTCTTTTGTCAGATCCCTGACCTGGTCTTCAAGTGTATCACAGAAGTATTTTCCATCTATGTATAATTTACCGATCGTATATGCTGTTTTTAAGTATATCCTTTTTAGTATCAGTCGCATAGCTTATTATTTTTCTTCTACATCAATAATGTCAGTCTTTTTAGCAAAATATTTAAAGATATTCACCTTTACTTTTTTACCCCTTGCTTCGAAATAATTCATAAACACAGAGTTGATTTCAAGTCCGCATACAACAAGCAGGGTTATGGCCGGGAGAACCGGAATATTAAAAGGTATACCAAAGGCTTTGCCCATTGCCCCGGCTACAAGAATCCAACATAAATAATCTACAATCTTGTTTATAGTCCTTCTCCCTGCCCTTGAAATCCTGATCTTTTCGCCACGTTTCTTCGCTGCGGCAATTCCAAATCTTAAATCTGCAAAGATTAGTATCAATCCAAGCAGTAAAAACCATTTTAAAGGCTCGATAAAATCCATAAAACCACTCATGAATACCGTTGCCATTGCTGAAATTGTGTTTCTTTCACTCATAATTTTAATTTAAATGTGGTACTTCCATCCCTGCAGAAACATTGCTATAAACAATATCTTTTATAATTCTCAACAAACTCTTTTATGGTTACTTCCCCTTTCCGAGTATTGTAATATTTTTTATAATATTCACCCATGGACCAAATATCTTTATTCGAAGGCAACGGTTCTTTTACACGAAGATAATGGATACGGGTCATACAAATCATCAGCTTTTTGTTATCTACGAGCATCTCAGGCTCCAGAGTGACAACTCCGGATGCTTTCATGATTCTGCCCATTAATTCTGGCTTATACCGGAGAAACTTGACTACAATATCGTTAAAGGTTGCTGGTTCCATTTGCCCGTATCCCAGAGCAGGACCACCGCCAAGCTGACGGACATGCTTAAAGTTACTTTCCTGTGCAAATGTTCCCATTATCAGATTTTCAGCACTTAATGAATACAAACCTATGTCCGCAAGTGTTTCTTTAATTAATCGTCTCCATTCTTCTTGATTCATTTCTAAATATTTATTGTTTATTTATTTTACTTTAAAGTAATTGTTTATATTTGTAACGTTTTTATCATAAGACTTGGGACTGGTGTGCGGAAGCACACCTTTTATTTTTATGCTTCTTTAATTTTCAGACATAATCCTAATATATCCAGTGTAACATTTTTGTTTTCATCAAGCTTTTGGATCCCCTCTTTCATAAGGGATATTTCAGATTTTTCAAATTCCACATCTAGTCCTTCGTCTGGAATATTAGAGTTCCATAAAATTCTGCCATTTTCCGATTTTATTCCGTATTTTTCAATCTCACTCACGCTCACCTTCGTCTTTGCGGTAATGGATTGTGCAATTAGCATCGTTACTATATTCCCGCAATCCGGGAGGATACTTGGTATTAATAACCTGTCTTTAATTGTTAATATCATCTGTCTTAATTTGGTTGTTAAAATTTTCAATAACTGGTAATAGCAGCGAATCAAAATTTGGTTTGATATTGCTGCCCGACATACTGTCAAATGTTTTGTTTGCAACATTGTATTTATATGTTGCTGTCATCATCCTTTTTCCTGCTATTCCATCCGTTTCATAATAACCGCTACACACGGCAACTATTATTGCAGGATTCTCATTTTTCTGATACTCGGAGCTGAGGTTTACTACAACTCCCTGTACTGTTTCCTGTGCTTTTGCACTGATAAAGTAGTTTACTTTCATAGTTCTGGTTTTATTTGATGTTTATTTTGTATATATAAATATTAACTATTGCGTTGCATTATTTGTGCATAATAAGATGAAACTGATTCGTAAACAAGAAGAAATGTACATGAATCACCTTTACTCATAACCCATTCACTGTTACTGCCTCCATTCCAATCGTAAATAGTTTTTCCCGTACCCCATTTCATTCTAAAGTCTGCGCTATTAGAATGATGTGCTACTACATCAATAACAATGGAAGCGGGCAAACTGCCAACCCAATTTTTTACTTCATCTACAGTAGGGAAATACATATATCTGCTAACAGTATTGTATATTTCATATTTTGTTCCATACCATAGATTTAATGTTGTGTATTCACTGGCGTTGACTCTGGCATAACCTCCTTCTATTATGGCATTTTTTGATACTATGCATCCTGATGTCCTTAAAGCTGAATTGATATTTGCTGCATTCTCTGATACTATCTCCATTGTTGGGATATAATAATCAGAAGGAGATTTTTTATAGAAATAAAATGGAGCTTTTGTTAAATATGATTCACTTGTACCCATTTCTGCGTAAATTTTTGATGTTACAGTACCTAAATAACTCTCCTGAAATTTTATATTAAAAAGCGTTGGATTTAATTCAAATCCATTTTTTTCACTTCCAAATGTCAGTCCATCATCTTCAAGCGTAAAACCTCCAATTTTACCTTCAGAGGCTTCAATCCTTCCTTTTATTACTGCATTTGTAGCAGTTAGTTTTCCGTTCTTGTCTACATTAAACACGCCTCCATTGATCGTTAAGACATTGTCCCCATTTCCAAATATGTTTACAACATTGTTATTTGAGTCCTTAAAAATAGTCTGGCCGGAAATTTCGATTTTGTTGGATGCAATACGGATAGAATCCGGAGTTAATCCGATGGAGGATACAATATCCTCTCCAAGCAATTCCTTTTTCTGAGAGAAGATCCTTACAAAATTTTTTTCTATTACAAGACCAGAACCTTCTATTAAACCAAGCCGATTATCAATGTTTGTGACGGACTGTTCAATGGAACCTTGTTTAACTTCAATTTGTGAAATGTTATTTTCTAATATTGCTTTGTCATCATTATATGTAGTATAGTCAACCTTTAAAGTTATAGAATCTTTTAACAACACTATCTCAGCGTCCAATGTTTCTTTGGTCGCTTCAAGTGTTGTTTTAGGTGCTGTTACCGAGGTTCTCAAATAAATTGTTTGGCCTAAAGCAGTAAACTCCGAGGTATGTAAAACTGGGACAACCCCATTCGTTATTTCAAGGCGATAAATAGCACCTCCACGCACATAAACAACTTCGTTGCTCGAAAATGCCATCTGACTTACATCTCCGATGGGGGTTAGATCAGTATGTTCATAAGCGAAATCTGATATAATTCTTGATATAGGAATAATACCATATCCATTTCCATTTGATGTCCAGGTACAATTTGCCGATACCGATTTACTTGAATGTGTACTCCACTCTGGATTTCCAGATGACCAATAATCTATATATAATTTAATTCTTGTTGTTGGGACGATGGGGAGGCTCATTGTGATAGGATAGTATGTATTTCTATCATACTCAGCTGGAGTCAGGTCAAAAACATATTTACTAAATGTTTTTTTATCTGTGTATGAAATCGATTCTTGCCTTGCCTGATCTGATGTGCTTAGCCCTTCAGACATATCGAAAACAGAAGCATAGGCAAGGTACCATTCGACAGGATAGTTGTTTTTAGGCCCATCAAGATAGAAATAGTTTGTAACACCAAAATTACCTGTGGAACCACATTTAATAACATGTATATATTCCTCCCAGTTACCAGTTCCCTTATTTGACGTTGTCCAGTAATACTCTTCATTATCTCCTGTTTGATTGCTAGCCCAATTTAGATAATATCCTACTGGTATTTTTGCAACTATCCTTGTTATAAAAATAGCATTTGCACGTGATTGGGTTCTGAAAGTGAAACCACCCAATTTGGGTGCTGTCTTGTCATTTAAAGTAGCAATCTTAATATTATATTCTGAATCGTTTGTCGGAGAGTCGGATAGTCTTGTTATTCTGGAAATATTTACGGCACTAGTACCACCAGCTGCATCGTTGTTATAAATGTATATACCATTTAATCCAACTTTGAAAGTAGGGTCTGTATGCATCATTTTACCACTGTTCCAACTATAGCCAAAGGATTTTTTCGCGGTTTCATCCACTTTCGTAGTTACCGAATTTACCGAAAGACGTATATTGTCGTCTTCAACCTGTAACTGAGCTATCGTTTTTGTATGTTCGGTAATCTGTCCTTGCAAACCATCTATTTTTTCGTCCTGGTCTTCAATAGCCGGGGACCAGGCGGTCGGTTTGTTGCCTTTTTCTACTTTCAGGTTTTTTATTGTAAATGATCCGGCTAAACCGTTAAATCCCAAATGGAATTGCATGTTATTGGCCTTTTTCCATTTTCCTGTATAGTAGACCTGTGAAAAGGCACTTGACATATTACCGATCATGGGATAATAGCCCATTCCTTCCTTTACATATATATTTGGTATACGTGTTGAATCCTCTGATTTCATTTCGAAGGAAATAGTAAAATCATCCCCTTCGTTCATACTATTTTCTATTTGGCCATAATTGCCTGCATAAAAGCCAGTAAACCAATGACCATTTCCTGAAGCTGCGGTAACAGTAATACTTCCATCTTCATTTCTGACACTTGTGATTCCAGTATTTCCATTTCCTGCATTAAAATTATTTGATTTTGTTGCGAGGTTCCTGCCACCAAGTTTTATATTACCTACAGCATCTTTAGATAATTTATCGGCAATAGCAGTATTTACAGCAATTTCAGCATTGTAGTACGCTGTGAATTTTGCAGCCATTTCTGATCTTACAAAATTTTCTGTGTTGCTGTTTGCGTAAAGTAAAATCCCGTTAAGGTAAGTCCGTAAGTTTGTATATGCCGTATCAAGTTCGGATAGTTCAGGTAAACCTGATCCTTCAAGCTTTGTTTTGTAGTAAGAACCAGTCGTTCCCGTAAATTCCGTACTGGCAACACCGTTTATGTTTTCCCATGTTGTCCGGGTAGTTTGTTTTTCACTGATGTCAAAAATATTGTCATCGTTCATTGCCGCGATATCAGCTTTAGCCTGTTCTGCTGCGTCTTTGGCGGCATCTATTTTATTCTGCTGTTCTGAAAAAGAAGGAGTCCATACAGGAGCAGGCAGAAAACCTTCGACCAGCATGACTTCAGTGAACTTTACAGAGTTACCAGATGTGGCACCACCTATACCTGCATAACATAACAAATATCCTTCTTGTTCAGTGAAATCATTATTTGTAATTAAAAAACCTCCATTCTTATCTGCATTTAATACTGAGCACAGGCTGGCAGTAATACCTTTATTATAAAATACAAAAGAATATTTATCAGGAGTACCTGCTAAATTCTGAATTTTGCCTGCATTTACGTAATATACCGTATTGGGCTTTATTTTAGATACATATAATTTATGATACCCCCAATTGTCTGTTCCTGCTGTAACCGTAAATTCCTTAGTTCCGTCTGCCAGATTCACATTATTAGCTCCGGTCTGATCCTCTTCTGCCACCGGAAAGCCTTGCAGGGGTTTATTGCCCTCGATTAGGGAGATATTGTAGATTAACGCATGTACGTTATAGCCATATGAAGATGATATTTTTTGTATTGTTCTACCGGGTTGCGTAACAATATAAACCGTTGTTTTACTTGTTGTATGATTCGTTAATATCAGTCGGTCTGATTTACCACCATCTGTATACCTAATCAATATAATAAGGCCTTCTTTTAATGTTGCCTCTGTTGTTTTGGATTTCCACTCAATCGCGAGAACATATTGTGTGTTTACTTTAAAATTCAGGTCAAATATCGGATTAAGGATATCATTACTAACTGAAAAATTATCAAATAACAATTTCGGTGTTACATCCAAATATATTCCGTCTTCATCTTGTCCCCAGACCGCAATATCCTTGTTCTTCTCATTCCACTTCAACATCATTTTCTTGGATATAAGGTTCTGGGAACCGATCTGTAACGCATCCAATCTCGTCTGCGCCTCGTTTATTGCGTTCTGCTCCGCCTCTGTTACAATACCGTCTGCGTAAGCATTAGCCCTTGTTTCTGCCAAGTCTGCCTTAGCCTGCGCTATATCTGTGGCTATCTGCTTCTGATCGTTTATGGAGGGAGTCCACAATAGCGAAGTTTTATTGCCTAATACTAGTTTTACCCACTCTATTTCAGATTCAACGGATACACTATTAGGCATTGGATATATTCGAATAAATGTATTATCAACAGCAGGCGTCCCTAACGTCCATTTAAAAGTTTTCAAAGCAATATAATCTGTATCGGGACCACCAGGATAAAAACTAGCCAATATAACATTCCCTCCAGAATTGTAAACAGCCCAGTTTGTTTTATTCGCCCCTAATTTGCCTTTAATAACAATTGTACATTCTTCTCCTTGTTTGGGTTTATAGTCTCCTAAGTAAATTGTCGCTATTGGATAGCCAGTATTCTTCCATCCCTTGTTACTATTGTCAAGAAGGTTGGTTTCTCCTACTTGGAGGTTGTCCAGGTTACTCTGCACGTCTCCGATGGACTCTTCCACCGTTTTGCCGGACATCAGTCTGAACACCCCTTTCATGTAAACGTTCTGACAATACAATCCGAATCCTGTCAACTGCCCGAAATCTTCATCCACTATGCCATTCAAATTACCCGTCCGCATCGGTTCTTTCCCTTCAAAAGAATAGGAGTTTATCCCAGCATAGAAAGCAATGTAAGGCGAATTGTTGTCATGCGCCGAAATCATTATCGCGGATTGGCGGTTTATGTCTGTCCGGTTTCCTAATAATACTATTTCTTCATCAGCCTCCGGGATACCGCTATTCGCCTCACAATCCGTTTTTGACAAGACAAAGTAATCCGCGCCTACCTCCGTGACAAGACGCCAATATCTCTTCATTTTCTGCCCGTCAAAAACTTGATGAAAAGCTTGGTCGCCCACTACGAAAGGATTTATTATCGTCCCGCTGTCAGTATTGAAAAAGCACTTGTACCCATTCTCTGTCTCCTCTACACTTCCCGTCTTTATAGCTGCCGGAGAGACACAGAACTTCCCGCCGATTGCCTTTACCTGCTGTATCAGAAACTCAAACACGCTGAACTGACCCCTTACCGTCAGATTCTGAAACTCAGCATTCCCGTCTTTTATTCTGTGTCCGCTACCAAGCGCTCCGGAGGTGAAATTCTTGGATGAGAAATTGTCGGATTGGACTAATTCAGCCGCTTTCACAGAATTAGATTGGACTAATTCAGCCGCTTTCACAGAATTAAATTCAACGTCCGCGTCTTTATGTAACTTTTGATTGAACCACTTCGGATACCACGCATTGATAAGGTTATAGAAGAGCCTTTTTATATCATCTATATTGATAAGCTGCTTTAAGGTGAATTGTATCTGCTCTATTGTATTATTTACCTTAGTGTCGTAGGTATAAAGCATCTGGTCGCCCAATTCAACCCTTATATCATCGCTTGTTTCAGTAGTACCGATAATTCTTGTCGTGATATTCCGCCTGCCTATTTTTACGGTAATTCCATCACCGATATTCAGTGATATTCCTTTCTTCTTGATATAGTGTTTTTGAACTGATAGAGACGGGGCGTATTGCGGTTCACACTTTTTGTTCAGCTCATTTTGTGTTGCCTCCCTCAATTCCTGTGTTGCTTCATCTATGTAAGATTGCGGCATATTGATGTTAAGGAGGACAAACACGTCTCCGACACGTGGCTGTCTGTTTGCATTCGGAAGATAATACCCGTCTTCTTCCTCTTTTACGATAATTGAAAGCGTCTTGTCGGTATTGTTCCAGCTGTTTTCCACTATCTCAAAGTTCAACCCGGTCAAATCCCCCGTCTGAAACTTGACTACCGGGATTTCATTCTCCGCATAGTATTCAGACAGATTGAAAGGAATATCAAGTTTTATCTTCCAACTTCCGGCTTCCTCTATGTTTTCCGGAACGGTCACGCCTAACACCGTCTTATTAATCAAGCGAGGGTAGATGTTTTCATTCACATACACCCCGGTAATCTTTCCGTACTTTTCTACGTTCTTTTCAATGACTTCATCACCCAAATTCAACCTTTTGGGGCTGTCCGGAGAATCATAGTCGGCCGGAAGATTCAGAGTGCCGCCTTTCCCTATCATTCGAGTGGTTACGGAAGCATTAGCGACCTTTGCGAGTTTCACGGAGTAGCTTCCTTTGTTTTTCCCATATTCAAACACATAGTCGGTTTCTTCTCCGATTCTCCTCTTGACGGTTATCACGGTTCCCGTAATGTCCCACTCCATTTCGGCATTCTCGCATACCGTTTGGAGTGCTGCCATGCAATTACTATTGTCAAAGCTCAAATCAAGGATACTTCCGTTCTGAATGGTTCCAAGGGTAAATTCCGGATAGTCCTCGTTCAAGGAATCAATCAGCAATGTCATGAAGTCGCTGACCTCTCCATGGTAGGCAAATGTTGTCGCTCCTTCGTCCGTTATGATGGAATTGTTCAGCTTATATCCTTGAAAATAGAACGTAAGCGGATAGGTAAACACTCCGTTACTTTCCTCTATATCAATAGGCTCGAAAATCTCGTACTTTTCATTCCCGACTAAAACATAGTCGCCTATCTTTAAGTCAAGATCATTCTTTGACGAAATAGTGAACGAAACATATTTATTTCCGCTTAATGACTTCGAGATGGTATCATCAACGACAAATTCGTAAATAACGGTATTATCTCTATATATGCTATATCCTTTCATTCGATATTACGATTAATTTGCAACTGAAATCAGCGTATACTTTCCCGATAGAAAAAACGTTTTGTACAGAAAATCCATTCGTGCAAAAACATTTAATCTCTCTTTCTCTGTAATTGATAGTTCTTATTCCGGCTTTCCCAAATAGGGCATATAATGATTTGATTCTCTCCTTGAATTGCTCTGTATTTTCAGCTATTATCATACCGGAAACGGTTATCTCCGTCTTCTCTTGCCCTCCTTTTGAATAAAGTGAATAAGACGGATTTTGGGTTGTGCTCAACGATTTTGGCGCACCGATTCCCTGATAGTTTGATATTTCTTTCAGATATAATCCGAAAGAAGTCCATTTGTATCCGTCAATCTCCCCGTTTTCGGTGGGAGAGGGGAGTGTCCCAGATAAATTAACAAGAGGTTCTATGAATTTAATCGTTATTTTGCAAGCCGATTTTGTAAAGGTTTCGATGGTCGTACTTTTGCATTTTACACTCCAGCTTCCCCATTTGCATGACAACGTAAATAACTCCGGCAACTCGTTCATGAAATCATTTATTAAAGGAAGAGAAGAGTCAGAATCAGACACGATATTTCCTGTTATTGAAATATCCCGGCTGTCAAAATCCATATCTTCACTCTCCACATAAGGCTCCACGCTGTTGTCTGTAACCCAATCGTAGTAAGTAGTCCCTTTTCTTTTCGGAAGATTGAAGCATCCAGAAATGGCAATATTGCCATTTGATTTTGTTGGAATTATCCCGAATTGGGAAATAGGAGTATTATTAATATAATATTCTGCCATGCCGTCCGGTGTTGGGTGGTATGTGTCATCACATACTGATGCAAATATAATTATTATTTAGAATTATTCAAAGTGAACTACCCATGAGCTAAAGACTCATGGGCTTCGGGTTTCGCAGAGGAACGGCCTTTCAAAAGATTGGCTCTTACTTCCTCTCCACCCGTGTAATCGACAGTTCCTGCCGATATATGGTTTAATCCGAAACGAAGAATATTGATAGCAGCATTAACATCACGATTATGATGAGTATGACAAATAGGACACTCCCACTCACGGACAGACAAATCTTTAGTCTGTTTGTTGACATACCCACAGACATTACAAGTCTGCGAGGAGGGGAAGTATCGGTCTATTTTTACAACCTTTTTGCCGTTCCATTCTGCCTTATAGGTAAGCATGGAAACGAAGCTGCCCCAGCTTGCATCGGTAATAGACTTGGCAAGGTGATGGTTTCTCTCCATTCCCTTTACATTCAAATCCTCGATGCAGATGGTATCATATCTTCTAACAAGGGAAATGGAGCACTTGTGCAGATAGTCTGTACGGCTATTGGAAATCTTATCGTGAAGTCTGGCAACTTTGAGCCTTTGGTTTTCAAACCCTCTGCTGCCTTTCTTCTTACGGGAAAGATGTCGCTGTGCTTTAGCAAGTTTGCGCTCGTATTTTCTTGTGTATCGGTTATTCTTAAAAGTTTCTCCCTCAGAAGTGATAAGCAAGTCCTTCAAACCCATATCCACACCAACCGACTTGTTAGTCTTTTCAAGCGGAGTTGCGTATTCTTCTTCTGTAAATACAGAAACGAAATACTTTCCGCTTGGTGTCTTGGAAATAGTTACCTTACCGATTTCACCTTTTATCTCACGGTGTACACGGCACTTGATGCCCTCCTTGAACTTGGGTATGAAAAGCCTGTCACCTGCGACAGATGCAAATTGTGGAACGGTAAAACTATTCTTAGAGTGCTTAGATTTGAAGTTAGGAAACTTCGCCCGCTTCTGAAAGAAATTGGTATAGGCTACTTCAAGACTGCGGATAGCGAACTGCAAGGTTTGAGAATTTACTTCTTTAAGCCATGCGGTTGCTTCCTGCTTCTTCAATGCGGTAAGCGATTTAGCCTGTGCATAGTAATTATCGCTCTTACCAGTGAGCCTATATTGTTCCTTACGCTGATTGAGAAAGTAGTTGTACACAAACCGAGCGCAACCGAAATGTCTTGCCAGCAAATCGGCTTGCACCTTAGTCGGGTACAGTCTGAACTTGTATGTTCGATTAATCTTTCTCATTTCGCTTACAAAGATAGCAATTATTTCGTAAACAGCCAAAAGTTTATGTATATTTGTGGCATGAAAGAAAATTATAATCACGAGAATAGACACAAGTATTACCTAAAGTGCCATCTTATCTTCTGTATCAAATACAGGAGAAAGATACTCAAAGGTGAGTTTGATGACAACATTAAAGCCATATTTCAGTCAATAGCTGACAATTCAGACTTCGATATAGACATCATGGAAACCGACAAAGACCACATACACTTTCTTATCAGCTATCCGCCAAAACTATCCGTAACATCAATAGTAAGGAAGCTAAAGCAGGAGAGTACAGTCTTTTCGTGGCGCTTATATGGCAGTATGTTGAGAAAATACTTTTGGAAAGAGAAAACCTTATGGTCAGACGGATATTTCGTCTGCTCAATAGGCGAGGCTAATCCAAATACAGTTATAGAATATATTAGAAACCAGGGATAGTGCCTTACATCCAACAGGCTAAAGACCTGTGGGTTTTACGGCACTCAATATAAAAATCCGTCATCTTGCGTATCTTTTACTTGATTCACTTTCAATTGTTCGTAGTCTTCCGTCCATGTTTTTCAATGTGTTGTGCATATCAGACAAGACGGAAGTATTATTCGCCGTTTCTCCGGTATTCCTCGCTATCGTGTTCAGTATGGAGTTGCATGTGGCCATTGTAGACTTGTATGTTTCATGAAATATCGTTGTCTGCTGGCTGATAGCCTTTAATGTATCGTAGGAACCTCTCCATATTCCCATTGATTCATTTGCAGTTTTCTCCGTAATTGTTTCGGATATGGTGCCGGTTTGGCGTTTTAATTCTTCCGGAGAACTTTCCCAATTAAAAGTTTTAGCCAAATTATCCCGGTCTTTAATCATATCTTGGATTATATCTTGATAATCATCCCTCAATTTTTCTGCCTCTTTTGCAGTAATCTTATTTTCGCTTTCTGCTGCTTCTGTCCAACTTTTATACAGATTTTCTATTCTTCCCTTGTACTGACTTGCGATTAGACCGGCTATAATCGATTTTCGCAAATATCCTTCAAAGTCATCACACATATCTTCAAAGGAAGCATCCATATCCGAAAGTGAATCAATAAATCCATTATAAAAACTATCGAAGGATATGCCAGTTAGTGCTTCTTGCAATGTATTCGCAAGTTCCTTGGCTTCATCGTTGCAGTCAATGATTGCATCTAAATTTTCAGTTATTTCAGAAGGTATTTTACTCCACGCTTCGGGGAAATCTCTTCGTATAATCTCTAACTGTTCCCCAGATAATTCATACATTTGTTGTACACTGGAAATATTTTGTCCTATAGACTTTGAAATATCATTCCATGATTTCTTAAGCCCTTCGTTGGCCCGGTAAGCATAACTATGTGAGCCTATACTTGCTCCTGCGTTACCTCCTGCTTCCGCTAATCTTCTATAATTTTCTATTTGCTTTTCTAGCGCTTCGTTAGCTTCTTTCGCTGCCTCTACCGATGCAAATCCACCTCCAAATACAATTTTTTCCTTTGATTTATCAATGATTTTTTTGTATAGATCATTTATAGCCTCTAGTTGTTCTCTTAACGCCTTATATTGTGCTACTCCGTTATCTGATCCTAACCCGAATATACTGCCAATCGTTTTTGTAACGCCTGCTAATGTATGAATTACACCAGTTACAGCACTCATTGGCTTGGTTATATCAATTTCTGCTAATCCATCCACTACCTGTCCCAATCCGCTTAATGCTCCAGAAATAGATTCAGGGATTTCAATGCCTAAATTAGTAAGCATATTTACAAGATCATTCCCGGCAGAAATTACTTGCTGACCCTGTTGTCCTATTGCATTAACGGATTGTGTTATTTTACTAAGGGATTCAGCTCTTTTCTTCTCAGCAGCGGAAAGATTTTTTACAGCTCTTTCTTTTGCCTCTGGATTGTCAGCTTTATCCATCTCTTTTTTTGCCTTTGTAACCTCCTCTACTGCTTTTCTGTAATCTCTATATCCGCTTACTAATTCTTCAAGGGGCTCTCTGTTTGTAATAGTTGCGTCAAGGTTTTCAAAGGCATCAACAACAGTTTTAAAATCTTCTTTACTAATAGAATCATCTACCGTAGAAAGGTATTCCTTTATTTTGTCCCGGAGTTTTTTTAAAGCATCAGTAGATAATTTGTCAAGATTACCGAATACAGATGACCAGTCGATTTCTTTTTGAAATTGTTCAAGGTCAAGTCCGGATAATTCGGTTTTCTTTTTTTCTTTTGCTACCCGGATGGATTCTTCAAGCCTGTTTCTTTCGCTTTCTTCTGTTGTTTTTGCAAGTTCTTCTTGTAGCTTTTCAATATCTTTATTATATTTTCTTTCTATATCAAGGCGTTGTTGCTGGTATGACTGATATTGTTTTAAAAGTTCGTTTAATTCATCGGTCTGTTTTTTGTACACATCAGATTCGTCTTGTTCTCTTTTTCGCTTTACAGTAGAATAAGACGTAGAAATTTGCACTGTTTGCTCAGTCGTGAGTGTTCCGCCTTGTTTTGCCGCCCAATCGTCAGCAAGTTTTTTAATTTCAGCAATCTTTTCCTGATAGTCTAACCGGATTTGTGCAAGTTCTTTTTCTGTACCTTCCTGCATAAGGTCGATTTGGGCTTGCTGGTTTTGCTTACGGAGAAAGAGAAGTTCTTCATCAATTTGCTTGATTGTTTTGATTCTTTCTTCCTCTGCTTTTTGGGTAGCTTTAGAAGCTCCGGTTATAGTTTCTTTTTCTTTTGTAAGCTGGTCTATCTGTTTTTGATAGTCATTGAATTGTTTATTTGTTGTTGATGTTTCCTGAGCTTCTTTGAGGGTTTTTATTTGTTCTTCATACCATTTTACGGTTTTTTCTACAGATTTTGCATGTGCTTCCGCTTCTTCTTTTGCCCGGCGTTCGGCGTCTTCCTGGGCTTTTATATCAGAATTTACTTTATTCAATATAGAATGCTGTCCGGCCAACTTGTCTTGTAATTCTTGAAGTTGCTTATTGGCTCTGATTAATCTTTCACCACGCCCCTGTACGGCATTTTTATTTAGAAAGTCAATTTGCTGCTTAATTGAATTAATACTTTTTTCTGTTTCTTTTATACTTTCTTCAGATTGTGCTTTTGATCGTTCTCTGGTCGCTTTTGCAAGTTGATTATTTAATTCTGTCAGATTTATCACCTTTAAAGCCTCCAAATTCATGTTATCAAAATAACCTGGATACATTTTTCTTAAACTATCTAATGCAAGTTGTCGCGCAGCAATGGATTGGTTCTCGTCCCTTGTAATAGTTATAAATGTAGCTGTATCATCTGCATTTTTTTTACTTTCTTCATTGAATTTCTTTAGAGCATCAGTTGCAGCATCTGTTTTCTTTGTGAACTGATATAAGGCTGTACCAACACCAATTAGGACTGTAGCCAATAAAACGTAAGGATTTGCCTTTGTAGCAAGATTGAAAGCAATCTGGGCATCTTTTGCCGTCCGGATCGCTTTAGCAAGGGAAATCCATGCAGAGATATTTTGAATCGTAACGGATACACGTTGCGCAGCAGCTACGGCTATCAATGAGGCTTTGTATGTTCCGTAGGTAGCAACAAGTACCTTTAATATACTTAATACTTTTTCGTAATTTTCAACAAGATATGAAGCTCCAGAAATTGCATCGGAAATAATACCTTCATTCGCCTGTCCGATTTCGTTAAACATCATATCTATCGCATCACCAAGATTTGATATTTGACCTATGATTGTTTTTGATTGACCCTCCATCAAGGCATAGAATTTACCCCCCTCGTTTGTCATTCCCTCAAATACTTTTTTAATGTCATCAAACCCAATTTTCCCGGCCGTCACCATGTCATTTATTTCGCTTGTAGTCTTTCCATACATCTTGGAAAGCTCTTGAAGGACAGGTATACCAGACGACTGGAATTGTAACATATCTATTGCATACAATCGACCTTGTACAGCCGTTGTTCCATATAGGTATGTTAAACGTTCAAGCGGCAATCCAAGACCGGCAGCTACATTTCCTAATCTTATAAGAGTATCGTTTATTTCATCAGCAGCAAATCCGTATGCAAGCAACTGCCTTGCACCGTCTGCTACTCCTTTTAAATCAAAAGGTGTTGTAGCGGCTGTTTCGACTAATTGATTCATAAGGTTTAGGGCGGGTTCTTCTGCTCCTAAAAGAGTTTTAAATGCAACTTCCAATTGCTGAAACTCGCCACGTGTCATAGCTATTCTTTTTACTATGTCCATTCCAAGATATGCCGTAGCAGCTTGTTTCATTCGCATCCATGCCGTGCTGATAACATTTCCGGATTCATCGGTTATCACACCCATCTTTGTTACTTCTTTCCGGTATTCTTCCGCCTTGCGCCTCATGTCGTTCAAATCAACATTGACACGTATATTCATTTGTCCGTCTGCCATAATTTAAAATATTTGACTTGCGTGTACTTGTTTCGGTTTGTCTTTATCGGTGGAGTAGGAGGGTTGGCACTTTAATAACATTTGGATATTTAGCCAGCTTATTTCATGCAACACTTCATGATAGCTTAACCCTAGGCCTTTCATGGCGCCGAATATTATTGCCCAAGGACTGTCGTTTTTGTCTTCTTCGTCAGATTCAAACCTTGAAGGAAAATTATATTGGTCAAAAAAAAAGGAGAGTTCAGGCGTTCTACATACAACTCCTGCAATTCGGTCATTGCCTTTTCATCGAGATTGTTACGGATAAACTTCTTGTTCTCTATCCTGTCCTCTTCATTTCTATATAATACGATAAGGGCGATGTTCAATTGCACTTCGAGATCGTCAAGGTGGTCTAACATTACCGTCAGCACGTCCTTCCCTTGGTCTTCCTCCGAAATGCCTTTTAGCTCTGCTATCTCCGCTGATATATCAATAATCTGACCGAGTGTGAGCGGTTTTACTTTCAGTTCCTCGCCTCCAATATGTATTACCGTGTCCTTTTCATTTATTTCTTTTGCTACTTGTTGCTCTAATGTTTCCATGTCTATAAAATTAGAGGGGGATTTATTTCCCCCTCATTAGTAATTAGGCGGAAACCACCTGTTTTCTTCTCGAACCCGGAATCTGCTTGTTGTCTTTATTGAAATTCGCCATGATGGTACAGGTCAATTCGAGGTTAGACAACCCGGATTTTCCCACAACACCGGTTTCTTTTACAACGACTTCAACTTTTGCCCACTGCCGGATAATACCGGGATATTTATCGGCTGGCATGGTTTCCAATTCCACAGCCTGCGGAGGTAACATGAAAGAAACCGGCTCAACTTCCCAGTCTTTGTTCGGGTCACTTTCTCCTGTCGGCTTTTGCCACCCAAGGAAATATTTAAATGCCTCTTCCGACATATCATTCGTAGACACCGTAAATGAGCGTGTGCCTTTTCGCGTCTGTATGCTCATAGCAATGTCTTCCACCTCTTCCCATTCAACATCCAATTTTTCCGGATCTTCCTGATTCATGTTGAATGAATCGGGAACAATCATTTTCATGTCATATAACGATGCTAATGACTCGGAAAAGTCCGGAAAAGAACCGGCATTTTCTCCGGTTATAACTGCCGGCATAAACTTTAGGCTTTTAATGCCATATACAACTCTATCTGCCATAATTATAGATTTAAATAAGTTACTTTTACTCTTAAATTTCTGAAATGCGTACCGTTGTCTTCCTTGTAATCCTTGCTTGACACAATGGAAAACTGGAATCCACTGTAATTCGTGTAATACTGACCTGTCGCGTCTTTATTTCTTCGGAATATCGGCCTTATCTCGTTGTAAGCACTATCAAGCCGTTTGGAGTTCTTTATGCCTTGTACATCGGGGATATGGATATTGACGTTTACGATAGAAGAATTGAACAATCTTTCTTCGCCAAATTCAAGCGGAAGGATTTCGATGTATTCTCCCCTATAATTAGGGTCGCGTGTATCTTCCTTAAAAACTCTTAAATTAGAGTTTTTCAGAAGATTATATACTTCCGTTTCCAACTCGCTCTTTTTCATTTCTTGAATCCTGCTTGTTTTAATATCCTGTCGATAACGTCATTTATCTGGCTTACTAAATACGATTCGGTTTCAGTCAAGACATTATATCCCTTTGCTTCGACATACTCTGCGTAATTCATTCCGGCAACGATGATAAGTGTGTATCCTGAGCCGGAAGACTTTCCAAGCTCTTCCGCGTATTTTTTCCCCTCACTTATACCTTCTCCATTGTTTCCCTCCGGACCTGAAATAGATTCAAATCCTCCTACATCAATAATATCACCGTCTTTTGCCAGCACATAACCGATTGAACTGCGCAAATTACCTGTCCGGTCTGTGAAATTTCCGTATGATTTCGCATGAGCTACAGCCTTTCCCCCGACAACGGTTTTCAATGTGAATTTTATTGCCTCTTCCACACGGCCAATTGATTCATCAAGTATGCCAAGAACTTGATTAAACTCGTTTTTACTATATGATAATCCGCTTTTCATGTCTTTATCACGTAGTTAAATTTTGTCGATCGGCTATCGACTACCGTAGCCTCAACTTCGTTCACGGTCTTATCTTTCTTTGTCAATCTTATTGTTGCCCCTTTTTTAGGCAGCTTTCTAGCATCAAAAGATTTAGGCAGGTAGACGTTGAAAGAATAGATATAAGTCCCGCTAAGCGAATATGAGTTGTTCTCCTCAATGCGGCAATCGGACAAAAACTCAAACCCTCCACCGTCTTCTCCTCCTCCACTGTCTCCACCTCCGAATATCGGGTCTCCGTTCCCATCATAGTCAATCGAACCAGGTGTTCCTCCTCCTGAGCTTGACGTTGATAACTCTATTTTGTCCGGATAATTGTACATCAATAATACGCTGAATAGTCCTTAATTGTGTTATTTTCCTTTGTCATGTCCGGTTCTCCGAGTTCAGACGCTAACAAGGAATACCATAACAAAACACTCTCCATGTTCCATGATGTGGATGCTCCCCCCTCGCTCATATTCGCTACCGGAATGATTTGTGAAAACTCCTTGTACATCGCCATTTTGGCAATCTTGGGGTCTACATCTTCATCCGGCGTAATATTCTGATTCAACATTATCACATCAATCTCTTCCGGAGATATATAGAACTTGGATAATGTAGCAGTTATGTATTCCTTGTAGGTCATATTACATCAATTTTAAGCATCCTTGGTTTTTCTTCCCTTCCCGGTTGTATCCTCTTTCTCTTCTTCGGTTGTATCCTCTTTCTCTTCTTCGGTTGTATCCTCTTTCTTATTAAAAGGCTCAACCAAACCAAGTGCAATAAGTTCATTCCCACGCTCTTCATTGAGCGTAATGACATCCCCGGCTTTATATAACCGGGAATAGTCATATTTGTCTCTGAAATCCGATAAAATCTTTACTTTCATGCCTGTACGGTTGTGGTGTCCATAGTATAAATTCTATCAACGTTCGCGATTACAGGAACGACACGAGCCTGTGAAGTGGTGTATTCGCGGAGAGAAGGACGATTTTCCCGGTATTTGGAAACGAGCAAATACTGGTCTACCGTCTGATAGTTTACTCCCTGTACAGGGTGATTCATTTCTGCGAGACGCGACCACACCAAGGAGCCTAACTGACGATCACAAACAAATACAATCATCCCTTTCTTCCATGGTGTATTGTTTGTCTGTGTCCCGTTTTTCTCCGTCTTGATAGTCCTGTCAACTTTAGTAACAGTGAAATTAAACTTACTTGACATTACCCTGTTTGCCTGGGTGTTGTCAAGTACAGGGATATTGGTACCGACGAAACCCTGCAAAAATGCGAACTGCTGGCGTACCTGGTCGGATGCGTTGAAGTTGTCAAACCATGCTTGGTCAGCATAAGCTCCGATGATAACATTGCCGTCTTGTTCAGCTTTTTTAAGAACTTTCCGGATATCATCAATCGGCTTTGAAGTTGATGTGTTTCCTTCCCAAACGACCTTAACGCCGAATTTATTTTCGGTAAGATATCCGTAATCCACACGTACACCGGTGCCTATATTGTCGGTATCTGCCAATGCCACACCGGTAGACAGGCCTTGCAAGAACATCAATTCGATACGCTCCCAGATACCGGCAATCACGCGCGGAGTGTCCTCGAAGATTTTGGCGATGATGGTTTTTTCATCAAATCCCTGTGCGAGTAACGTATCAATGTCCGTCATCTGCTTTTCGTTAAGGAACAATTCCATGCCCATCTTTGGAAGTTCTCCGCTTGCTTTCTCCAACGAATCACGCTTTTTCAACGGAAGCGGTGAATCCATTGCAACCACATCGGCGGCAACCCGCGTATATTGTCCCGTAAGGGATGCCCAACGGCCATCTACGGAATAATCCGTTTTAAGCAACTGCTTGAACATATAAGACAGCTGCGTCTGATTCTTGTCGTTCAGTTTTTCCACAATAGCCAAAATCAGCTTCGGGAAGTTTTTCTGAATCAAATCAAAGTAAAGTGATTTTTCCATGTCTTAGTCCTCCTGATAATCGATTAACGGTAATGCGGTCTTCAATGCGGTGATAAGATCGGCACTCATGGTGTATGGTGCTGCTTTTGGGTTGATGGTGCCTCGCGTCATGATAGCGGCAAACGGTTTGCTTGCCGGGATGGTTGCTACGAGAATCCCACAATACTTCGACGTTGATTCACCGTCAAGTGGGGTATATGCTGCCTCGCTGACAGGCAGAGGCTGAATCTTGCCGTCTGACGTTTCAATAAGAATGTGTCCGGCTTTTACAAATTTCTCCGTGTATCCTGTCAAGTCAAGCGAGCGACCGCCACGGATGCCGTCAAAGTAATTCACGATAACGATATTGTCGTTACCGGCAATGACTCCTTGTGGCTCATTCACTAAATTTACTACTGTCATTTCCTTCTGATTTTAGATTAAAAAACTATCCGCAATTTCCTTGGCTTGCTCTTGAGTGATTTCGCCTTTGTTTTGCGGAAAACCACCTCTTTCCGGAATGCCTTTGTCTACCATGTGCTGTTTATAGGCGGTTAGATGTGACGTAATCCCAGCGTTATCAAGTTCTGCCGGCACGTTGAGATACTTCAAGTCTGATTCGTCGATACCCAGCCTTTTGGCTTCGGAAGAGATAAAAGTGTTCCGGTCGGTATCTGCCTTGTCTTTTTCGTAAGATTGGATTTTCTCTTGAAAAGGTTTGACCGCTTCGGCAACTGCCGCCGCAATCATGGCTTTCATATCGTCCGGTTTGGGTTCTTCTTTCTTTTCAGGATCGCCCCCTTTGTCCTGCTTGGCTTTCAGTTCGTCGTACTGCTTTTGGAGTTCGGATTTCTCCGTCCTTATCTTGTCTACATCGCCCTGAAATGCTTTCAACAGGGGTTCAACCCCCGCGATTGCCGCCTCGATTTGTGATTCTTCTGTGACGGTTTTAGATAAGTAATCAGCCACCCCGTCAAAAGCTTTTTCGCCAAACCCTAAGTTGGAATACTTAGTTTTTAGCTTAGATAGGATTTTTGTTTTCATTCGTGATGAATAAAAAAAGGCAAACGTCCGATAGTATAAATACAACTATCAGGCGCTTGCCTTTTCTGTTAGTAATTCCGTTATTTTAATGGGCAGTGTACATCATCATACACCTGATAGTATTGCAAATGTACACATTATTTTTATTTAATCCAAATAAAAATTACAAATCTTTGAACACCTTTGGATAAATGAAATACTTTTCCGCATATTTAGGATTATTTGTGACGTAGTAGGGTAGGGCACTCCATCCCGATATTTGTTTTTTATGAGTTTGTGACCATTTGATGAACTTATCTGGTATGTCGGTTATCATCTTTGGTTTTACCGTTGTCGGTTCTTTGCCGTCTAATATCGCTTGCGTCATAGCGGCAATGTCTTCTTGTGTAGCGAATATCGGCGTCATGATACATCGGCAATGCGGATGCCATCCGTACCATACGAAATCTTTTGGGTACCTGCCTTGTGCATAGTCGCATATATCAATAAATGGCTCCGGCTTTCCTGTTTTCGGGTTCTTTAGCGTGTGGTTGTTCGATAATCTGATTTGAAAGCCTACAATTACTGGATTGTTTTGATAACTTTCCCATTCAGCCATCCGGTAAGAATTGTTTATTTCTGTTGCTGCAAGTCTTCTTGCGTTCATGTAGGAAGACCGATATACGCCTTGCCCGGGGTGATATTGCTTCGCCGCTTTGCTTAGCTTCAATTCTCCGGTTTCCTTGTCCCTTATTCGGCGGAATAGTTTTTTCGGTTCTTGTAGATATTCCCTTAAATCCTTGCTTAGTTTTTGCGCCGATTCTCCGTTTGACACGGCAAGTTGTACGGATTCTTCAATTTGTGCCTTTATCCCGTCTTTCCATACCCTTGTGGATATGTCAAATTTATCTTTATTGAATTTAAAGGCATCCATCGCCTTATTCCGGTGCTTAAACAATCCGGATTTCCGCAAATTATCGGCTAATTCTGTAGAAATCTTGCTTAATACAAGCGTTTCCGTGACTTTTTCACCAATTCTCCATGCAGTTTCTTGGGCCGACGTGACAATAGAGTATATTTCATCGATAAGTTTGTCTATTTTCCCGTCGATGCCTTTTATTCCGTTAATATCAGAGAAAGATTTCAACTTTTTACCGGATAGATACGATTTAACACCCGGAATATTCGCTATTGCCTTTGAAAATTCGGAATAAAGACGCTTCAAACGTGCTGCAGTCTGTGCGTTTAATTCAAGCAACAGGTTATATAACTGCTCGGGTGTTAAATCGTCTGTCTTCATCTTTTCTTTCTTCTTTCTCTTCTCTTTGTTTTGCCATCCGGATATTCTTCAAGATACGAATTTCTGAACACGGAGAGGACATGAAGCCAAAATCGGTATAAATTATTCCTCTTCTTCATTTTCTTGGTCCCGTTGAAATTCCCCTAATAAGGAGCCTTGCGCCTCAATCTGTTGTTCCTGCCTTTCCTTTATCTCCTTCAGAATCTTGTCAAGCTCGACACTCGGGTCATTGATATAGTCGATTAACGTAAGTGCGGTTTCCCGGCTTATCAATTCAGAGCTATAAAGATTTATAATGTCTGCTATCTTTTCGCTTACATCGTCCTGAAATGGTTCGGCAAGCTGGCATGAAACCGAAAGATTTTCAACTTCTGACTTTAAAGATACGTCAAGCACATTCCCGATAATCGCCTTTATAATGCTTGCTTCTCGCTCATGTGCAATGTAGTATATCTCCATATTCTTCGCCCTCTTCATGTAGCCTAATGCCATAGCCCTTTTTAACGCCCTGCCTGTCGGTGCGCCTGCTGCTACAAGTGCGTCAAATGATAAGTCCGGCGTCATAGATAGCATATAGATACACTTTTCGAGGTCTTTAATCTCTTCTCTTTTCAAATCGACAGCCGTATCTACGGAAAGATAGTCAAATTTGCTGTCTTTGCTCGGTACGCCGACCACTTTACCGCCTCCTGCTTTTTCAGTGTCCGGCAATCCTGCCGTGTCTTTTTTGCTCTTTAAAGATTCGGCAACGTCAGCAGACATAACTAGTATCGGGTCGGCAACATAATCGTTTACATCGGAAACACGCGAACGGAGTGCCTCGATTCTATCTATTAAAGGCTGAATGCCGTACCAAGCCTTGTTTTGTGTGACATAGACAACAGGGATTTTACCTATCTCGTTTTTTTTTGCTATAACTTCCCAAGCTCCATTTGTTTTTTTGCATCGGTAAATAATAGTCGGGTAGTATATATCGAAGTGGTAAACCGTTTTTACCCCCTCCAACAGGTAATATCCATGCCCGAAAGAAAGCATGTTGTCGTATTGGTCGAAGAGCGGCCTTAATTCATCCCCTTTGCTTTTTGCGAGGACTTTAACACCAACCTTTTTCTCTCCAGCATCATTTTTGTAAACATAGTACAATTTTGCCGCCTCTGTTTCCGCGCCGGCTAATCTCTTAAACTCCCTCTGTGTGGTGTTCCATCGCGTGTTTTTCAGTACATCGGAATAAACTTGGAAAGCTCTATCCGCTCCGTCTGAATCCTGCTGCCATGTCGGAGGGTTCCCATACATGAATGTCAGTTCTATTTCATTGATGATTTGCTGATAGGGAGCTGATAGTTTTGCGAGGACTTTAGGAGGTCTCCCGATTCTAATTTTGTCTTGTTTACGCATAATCTTATGCGTATCCGGATTGTACTCTAAAATAGCCTCGTTTACCTCTTCGTCCCTGTTTTGTAACAAAGAAATGACCTTTGAAATGTCCCTATCCCGGATCAATTCTTCAACAGTCCGATTAATCCCTATAGCATTCTGAATAGTGTTTGATGCCGAATTGAAAAAAGTAGATAATAAATTCATGGCTCGCCGTTCTGTTTTGGGTGCCTTGTAACATCACAAGACAATGCAAATATAGTGATTTTCAGTTATAATATATCAATATCAAACTCATCTTTGTCGTAAAATACTTTCCGGTCGTAAATATGTCCTAATATTTCAGCAAGCACCCAATATCTTACTGCGTCAATGGCATGGTTGAACTTGTCAATTGGTTCATTTAGCCATTTCCCAGCCTTGTCTTGCAAGTAGGTATAATTATTAAACTCCTTTATCACATTCGAACTTCTGCGAGTAATACATATCTCGTATTCTTGCATTTTTTGAATGCCGGCCATCACACTACCTTTGAACTTCTCAACAGGATAGATGTTTATTCCAGCATTATATATTTCTTGAATCAGTCGAGGGTCTGCACTTTCGGAAATAACTCTCATCTTCGGCACACCTTTGAACTCTTCTATTATGTCGTCGGCTAACATGTGCGTCTTATAGCATATTTCATCTATGTATAGCTTATTGTCAAGCAAACCAACATTCACTATAGCTGTAGGGTCATGAGTATATCCAAAGTCGTTAGCGTATCCGCGCTTCTTGCAATAATCCGGTATTGAATCAACTAACGTGTATTTAGGGAAAACAAGCCCTTCGACCTGACATTGCAATCCAAGCCCATAAACCCGCCATAGGGATTCATTTTTATATTTCAAACTCTCTATTTCGTCAACGATTGTTTGCTCAAGAAATGGGTTGTCCTTGTATGTAGTTATAAAATGATAGGTGCGCGGGTCTCTATTGATTTCACAAAGCCAGTGATCATCGGAAAAAGACGGGTTATAATCAATAACGGCAAACTTTGTCGTTCTCATTTTAAGCTGCTGCCATTCAATAAATGATATTTCGTTAGCCTCATTCACGAATAATATGTCGCGCTTACGCCCTCTTATCTTCTGCTCATCATCAGTAGAGAAAAAATCAATCCATGATCCGTTGGGAAATGTATAGATGAAGTCTGTTTTGTTCATACATCCTCTCTCATCATATATTCCCATATTCCGCATTATCTCCTTGAAATCAACAAATACGGTAGCCTTTAATGCCGGAAGTGTCTTTCTGACGATAGATAATCTTAAACCGGGATTCTGTAATAAATAGGTGATAAGTCTTATAAGGATGTTGTATGTCTTACTCGAACGACTGGAGCCTTGCGCCGATATCGTGGTATATTTGCGCTTTTTTTGTCCGTCTACAATATCAAACTGATTAATAGCATTATCAACAATGGAGAATATTTTAGTAGTTTGTATCTTCATGTTCTACATCCTCCCTTTTGTCAATAATCTCGATGTCGATTTTGGGGATTAAGTCTTTCCCGTCCTTTCCTGTTATCTCTGTTGTGTTTGGAATTTTTCCAAATATGCGTTCTGTGATGTCGTTTAAGGTTTTGACCTCGCCACGTCCAGAATCTTTATACAATGCCCGGCACACGTTTACAATCCAAATCGGCGTGTTTTCATCTTCTGCGATGCTATTTATCTCTTTCTTGGTGCATTGCATCAGATAGGCAATAACATCTTTATATTCCTCGTGGGATATGTTGTATTTCTTTTTGGCGATGGTGTATAGCTTGGGTTTTCTGCCACGATTTACAGGCTGATTGTCACTTGTAAAAAGTGTTTTATATCCTTTTTTATTTCCTTTCTCAAATTTTGCCATTTTTCGCCGTTTTTTCGCCGTTTTCAATAATTATTCATCTAGAAGCACGGGTCGGGATGTCCTTGTTGGACAGTATCCGTACAGTCTTTTTTTGTCGTTTTTTTCCCATAATTTCCATTCTATAGTACCAACAGGTTTACCATGAATGTCTATATGAAGTTCTGGGACCTCAATAATTCCATCTTTTGTATTATATGTTTTAAATCCTTCCCTTTGTTTTATTGTTTTCCCTCTGCTACTTGATGAACTACTACTTCTAACTTCTCCGCTTGTTTTAGCCATTTTCACCTCCTTTTTTTAACTCTGTTAGCCATAAACTGCTCCACATACAGCACATTATTCTGTATGCAAAGCTCTTTTATCTTATCTCCTCCGCCGTAAACCATCATGTTAGGATTATCTTTCCCTGATATTTCACGGGTGATTTGGATTTCTTCTTTCAAATATTCTTGTCTGTCGGCATATCCTCGTGTGAAGAATGCGTTATATCCGTTAGGGATGCCGAGACGGTTGTACTTCTGAAATTTCCTCGATACGTTCAGGTCGACATAAATATTGGCTCCGCATTCTTGCCAATATCTGGCAATCCACCTCTTTTTATATATTTGTTGTAAACCGTAGGCGATAGGGGTTGTATCGAATAGAGACAAGTTGGGCTCTACCAAATCCGTACATCCGCTATTCAGTACCTCGTTAGGATTCTTCCATATCGCTTCAAACCGATAATCTTCCACATAAAAATGATAGGTGGATATGCCTTCCTTCGCTCTTTTATCACTTCCCCATCCAGAGAAAGGCAAAAGAAGACCGCTTTTGGGCTGTCCGTCAATCTTTAGGTTGGGTATGTCAAATTCATTATTGCTGTCATAAATCCGATCGCCCAACATCATCGCATAGTAATCGGCATTTTCATCCTCTTCTTCCTCATCCTTTTTCGGATCTTTGCTTTTTTTCTTCGGCTCTTGCCATACATCAAATCCCCAATCGTCCAATTCTTCCATATCCCATTCATTGGCTATCATATCCCAATCAGTTTCACCGAATGAATTGTTATCTTGAATCACTATTTCACGGAGTTTCTTTGTAGGCATGTCCTCTGGAAGAATACATACAGGCACTTTTTCCCATCCTAATTCAGAATAAGCATTTAGGCGCATATTACCACCCAAGGCAATATAATTTCCGTTGAGAGGGTAGACGATGATTTCACGGGCTTCTGTCAGTTCGGGAAGAGCCTTTATGGATTTGCATAGTTTCTTGAATTTCTCTTTGTCAATGTGCCTCGGATTTTGCGGTACATCGTTTATCTGTCCCTCATTAGGCAAGACTAAAGAAATATCAACTTTATCATGAATTACTTTTTGTTTCATGTCCGCCGTTCAGATTAATGTGTGTTGCTACATAACAACAAAACAAAAATAGCGATTATTTATAATAAATCCAAATAACGCATTTCATGGAAAACATTTTGAAAAAAGTATTGCATAATTCAAAACAATGTCTTATCTTTGTATCGAAGAAAATGAATAAATAATAATTTAAAATTTAAAAATATGAAAACTTTAGAACAAATTAAGGACATCTGTAGAAGAGAAAACAATTTTGGTATGAATATAGAACAATGCAAAATCTTCGACAAATACACAGATATGTTGTACGAAGCGTGGGAAACGTGGAGCGACGATGTAACCCGGGAATTCTGGGAGGGCGAAGAAAAGCCGGATGATCCTACTGAATCCTTTAGAGAAGATTTTTACGATAATTTTTGTTTTGAAGAGGAATTTCCTGCCGAATTATTTGGGGATGAATTTTAAGTAACGTGAAATTCAAAAATTGAAGTATAATAACTATGAAAAAGATTATCGAATACAATAGCTATAAATTTGAAGTAGAGGACTTCGAGTATAAAATTTTCAACAGGCTTATAGAAAATGGCTTTTTATGGGCGGATCAAGAAGATGAATGGGATATAGTAAATTCAGGATTTTTTACACATAATAAAAAAATGGAGTACATAGGGGATGCACTCGAAAAAATGGGTTTTATAAAATCTGATTATATAAATACTAACAATAAACATCCTCGGAAATTTATTTTATTTGAAAAAGATAGAATGAAATTTATGCATAGAGATTTAGATGAAATAAGAGATATATACAAAGAATTTAAAAATGGTACAGTAATTTACGAAAAGATAGATAAATAAGGAATGCAAACAAAAAATAACAATCACGGAGGTGCGAGGCCAGGATCGGGAAGGAAAAAAGGGCCAACAAAAGTGCCTGCAAGCTTCCGGATAGAAACGGAACTACTAGAAAAGATCAAGGATTTAAATAAAAACAGGTTCGTTAACGAAGCGATCCGGGAAAAATTAGATAGAGAGGGCATATTAAGTTTGCAGGGGTAAGTTTTTTTGGGGGAAAATGGATTGTAAGCAAAAACGCATCAAAAACTTTCAAATTGAAAGTTGTGTTATGAAAAAACACGGCTTTTTACAAGAAGGTGTAAGTAAAATACCGTGTTTTAGTTTTAAATTGTAAGTTTAGACTATTTATAAAGCACGAAGTCTATCACTTTTCTATTCGCTTCGTCTACCTGGGAAAAATCATATTCCCGGTATTTTTCAATGACTTTCTGAGATGAACGCATTTGGGCCTTATCTATTGTATTATCAGATATTCTCAATTTACCTGCAATTGTGGCCCACGAGTGACGAGCGTAGGCAAAGGTAAAGTATTGTATTTTATCCTTCGGATCACGCTTGTTATTTATTTTGTCTATTGATTCCCTAATACTTTCGTTTACTATGCGCAAAAGCGTGCTACGATCTGCATACAACGTTTTTATTAACCTCGTTTTTGATGGGTCGGCATATCGATTAATGATCTCTATTATTTCCGGTTGAAGCGTAAGTTTGAGTTTTACTTTATTGCCGGCCTTCCTGAATGTCTTTAATCTTTTGGTATCTATTATCTTATCGAAATACTTCATATAAAATATATCTTTCATATTCATTCCGCACAAAAAGAACGACAAGAATAGAAAATCTCTGCCTATCCCTGTAGTGTCGTAAATCTGTTTTAATATTCCTGCCTCAATGCACCTTATTTCTGTATCATAATCCGAAGGTATTTTGAAATTCCGGAAAGGATATAAGTCAGCACTTATCAAACCGTCTCCGATGGCAATATTGAAGATTCGCTTTATGTTTCGAAGGTGTTTGTTGAAAGTTACTTCCTTGCCTCTGTGTTTTAAGAAATATGCCTTTAGTTGTATCAGAGCGTTTCTGTCTATACTCTGAAAATAGATGATTTCGGATTTAAAAAACTCAATCATTAGATTTTTGGTACCTTCGAAGGTAGAAGCATATCCGGCTCTTTTTAATTCCTCGGGTGCATCTTCATTTTTAAGGTCTTCTATTTGCTTTGAGATAACCCCAATGAAATCAGATACAGATTTTAGAGGTTCTTGGGATTTAGAATTGATATTGTCGTAGGTGACAAATAACTGCTTTAAGGTTTTGACGGATGCATTTTTTACCGAATCACCGAGTTCTTTATAATAAGTCTCATATCTGCTTTTTTGAGCAAATAGATCTGAATTCCATTTTGCTGCTTCTTGGAATTCCTTCTTTATTATCCCATTATCAGGGTCAAAAAAAGTGGGTTCGATATAATAGGTAGTTGGAATAAAGGTGGGGTCTTCCCCTTTTTTCTTAATCTTAATTTTAATATTCCCTTTCCCTGTTTTTCCTGAAACGTCTCTTAGCACTACACTTAATTCCATAATGTTTATAATTTTTTAACTATTAAATGGGCTAAAAATAGCCTTTAGACCTAATTTTGAACGTCATTTTTTATGAATTGTTTCAAAAACCTTGAAAAATTTCTACTGGATTTCTACTGGAATACCCCCTCTTTTGGGCACAAAAGTGTGCTTTTTGTTACCTAATCAGGTAGAGTAAGAACAACAAAAAAGGTGTTAGAATCTAATCTAACACCTTGATTTTCAAATTGTACTCGAGGCGGGAATTGAACCCGCACGGCCGCAATGGCCACAGGATTTTAAGTCCTGCGTGTCTACCGATTCCACCA
>ENA-OOYX01000348-OOYX01000348.1-human-gut-metagenome-genome-assembly--contig:-NODE-348-length-34486-cov-3.983039_pt1 | contig 34486 bp, 24 predicted proteins | sample MGYA00241182_ERZ501387 | MGnify/ENA primary metagenome ERZ501387 (study PRJEB25962, sample SAMEA2042740) | human gut metagenome | biome: human gut; feature: human-associated habitat; material: faeces...
CGAAGGCCACGTACATCACCGGCCGCAGCCATAGCAGCGCTCCGGCGATGATGAACAGCGTCAGAACGGTCAGCGCCGCGACGTCGCCGTGCGTCACGGTGACGATGCTGCCGAACAGGTATGCGGAGAGATCGCCCGACGTGTAGCCCGGCCGCAGGCTCATAAAGAGCGCGCCGACGGCCATGCCCACCGACCAGATGATGCCGATGGCCGAATCTTCGCGGATGCGGCCCCTGCTGCCGGCCCATTCGATGCCCAGCGCCGAGAGTACGGCGAAGATCATCGCTCCGGCGATTGGGTCGGTGCCGAGGTAAAACGCGATGCCCAGTCCGCCGAACGAGGAGTGCGTGATGCCTCCGGCGAGGAAAACCATCCGGCGGCATACGACATAGGTGCCTATCACGCCGCACGTTATGCCCGAAAGGACACACGCCGCCAGCGCGTTCGACAAGTAGCCGTATTGAATCAGGTCGCTGAAAAATTCCATGCCTCGCTCCTTATATTGCGCGCAAATTTACGCTTTTTTCTCGGAAAAGCCCTCCCTTTTCGCACAGTTTTCGTAATTTCGCCCGGTAAATAACGACAATTTATGCAACAACGCAGAGTAAATTTCCACACCCTCGGCTGCAAACTCAACTTTTCGGAAAGCTCGACCCTCGCGCGGGAGTTCGAGCGCGGCGGTTTCGTGCGCGTCGCACCCGACGCCGAGGCCGACATATGCGTCATCAACAGCTGTTCGGTCACGGAACACGCCGACAAGAAATGCCGCAACCTGATCCGCAAACTCCACCGCCGCAATCCCGGTGCCATCATCGCCGTGACGGGCTGTTACGCGCAGCTCAAACCGCAGGAAATAGCGGCGATCGAAGGTGTTGATATCGTGCTGAGCAATAATGATAAAGGAATGTTATATAAACGGGTGGTCGAACTCTCCGGCAAGGGCCGTGCGCAGATTTACAGCTGCGATACCGAATCGCTCACTTCGTTCTTCGCGGCCTTTTCGAGCGGCGACCGCACGCGCGCTTTCCTCAAGGTGCAGGACGGCTGCGACTACAAGTGCTCCTACTGTACGATACATTACGCCCGCGGCAACATGCCGATCGCGGACCTCGTCGCCGAAGCCCGCCAGATCGCTGCGGCCGGACAGAAGGAGATCGTCATCACGGGAATCAACACGGGGGATTTCGGCCGTACGACGGGCGAGCGTTTCATCGACCTGCTGCGTGCGCTCAACGAAGTCGAAGGCATCGAACGCTACCGGATTTCGTCCATCGAACCTAATCTTCTAACGGATGAAATCATAGCATTTTGCGCCGCGTCACCTAAATTCCAGCATCACTTCCATATTCCGCTCCAGAGCGGTTCGGACAAAATTCTCGGACTGATGCGCCGCCGCTATACCACGGCGACCGCATCGCCGCCGTGCGGGCGCTGATGCCCGACGCCTTCATCGGCATCGACGTCATCGTCGGCTTTCCCGGCGAAACCGAGGAGGATTTCCGCACGACGTACGATTTTCTGGAGGGACTCAAGCCCGCTTTCCTCCACATATTTCCTTTTTCGGAGCGTCCCGGAACGCCTGCCGTTGATATGCCCGGCAAGGTGCAGCCGTCGGTGGCGACGCGGCGCGTCGCCGAACTGGAAGAACTTTGCGGGCGGCTGCACGGCGCATTCTGCGCCAAAGCCGTCGGCTCCGAGGATACCGTGCTGTTCGAAAGCACCCTGCGCGGCGGCATGATGTTCGGCTATACGGGCAGCTACCGCCGGGTGAAGGCCCCCTACGACCGGACGCGCATCAACGCCATTTGCCGGGTGCGCTTCGGGGCGATGGACGAATCTCACGATCTGATGGGTGATATTCTCGATTAATTCACTATATTTGCATTGATAAAATCAAAAGAAGTATGACGGGTATGCGCAGAAGAGTGACGATCGGTTTTTTGAGTATCGTCTGCCTGCTGTTTTTTTCGGGGATGGTCTCGTTCGTGGAACTGAGCCACCTGAGCCGCGATACGGGCGAAATCCTCAAGGCCAACAAGCGTAACATCGAGCTGGCCAAGGAGATGCTCGACGCCGCCTATGAGCAGAACGTGGCGCTTATCCGCCTTTCGGTGTTCGGAGACAACTCCTACGACAGCCTTTGCCGGTCGAGTATGGAGCGGTTGGAGAACACGCTGCTCGTGGCCCAGAGCGAAGCCCTCGACAAGTCGTTTCTCGACTCGCTGGCTTTCGCGACGACCGAGCTGCGCCTGCTGACCGACAACTACCTCGCCTTCGGAGCGCATGCCGCGGCGAATCCGGCCGCGCCCGATTCGGTGGGCCGCAGCTGGTATGACAGCGAATACGAAGTCCTCTACGGCCGTCTGACCGCTGCCATCAAGAACTATATGACCTCGACGCAGAGCTCGCTGGCTCCGCGTGCCGAGCAGATGAAGAAAAACGCCTACCGGGCCGTTACGCCGGTGCTGATCTCGCTCGTGGTGATGATCGCCATCGTGCTGATGCTCTACTACTTCATGTCGGTCTACTGCGTCAACCCCATTATCCGGATGAACAAGGGGCTGGGCGACTACCTCTCGTTCCGCGTGCCGTTCGCCGTCAAGGCCGACTGCAAGGACGAGGTCTTGGAGCTGAAGGAGAAGATCGAGACCCTGATAACCGTTTCCAAGCAGCCAAAATCCTGATTGCGATGCGAGTAGACGTGGTTTTGCGATATGTCGGGGTCGTGATGCTTTTCATCGCGCTGTTCATGCTGTTGTCGGCGGGGATTTCCTTTGTCAGCGGCATGGATTCGGCGTTCTATCCCCTGCTGCTCGCGTCGCTGCTCACGGCCCTCTTGGGGGCGTTTCCGCTGATCTTCGTCGAACGTACGCAGCAGATCACCAACAAGGAGGGATTCTGCATCGTGGTCGGCTCGTGGCTGGTCGCCTGTCTGGTCGGCATGTTCCCCTACCTGATCTGGGGCGGGGAGTTCAGTCTGGTGAACGCTTGGTTCGAAAGCGTTTCGGGCTTTACGACGACCGGATCGACGATCCTGAACGATATCGAGGTGCTGCCGCGGGGGCTGCAGTTCTGGCGCATGTCCTCGACGTGGATCGGGGGTATGGGCGTGGTCATGTTCGCACTGCTGATCCTCCCCTCGCTGGGGCGCAACAAGATGACGCTGTCGAGCGTCGAGCTTTCGACCTTGGCCAAGGATAATTACCGCTACCGGACCCAGATCATCGTGCAGATTCTGCTGGTGGTCTATGTGGGCCTTACGGTGCTGACGACGGTGCTGCTCAAAATGGCGGGCATGAACTGGTTCGATTCGCTCTGCCACGCCATGTCGGCGTGCGCCACGAGCGGTTTTTCGACCAAAAATGCCAGCGTCGCCTATTTCAACAGTCCGATGATCGACACGATCCTGATCTTCGCCATGGCTACGGCGGGTATCCACTTCGGACTGATCTATGCGACGGTGACCGGCAAACGCAACAACATATTCCGTTCGGAGGTGACGCGCTGGTACCTCGTCATGCTGCTGGGCGGCGGCCTGCTGATCGCCGTCAGTCTCTTCGCCGCCAACATATACCCTACGTTTTCGGCCGCGTTCCATCATGCGCTTTTCCAGTTCGTGTCGCTTGTCACGACGACGGGATTCGCCACGGCCGACTCCAACCAGTGGACGTCGTTTGCGGTTATCCTGCTGATTTTCGGTTCGATCGTGTGCGCCTGCGCGGGTTCCACCGCGGGCGGCATCAAGACCAACCGGCTGGTGCTGGCGATGAAGATGATGCGCACGCGCCTGCGCCAGCAGCAGCACCCCAACGCGATCATCCGCATCAAGCTGGACGGGGTCATTCAGGAGAACGAAGCGCTCCATTCGGTCATGATATTTATCGTCGCATACCTGATGCTGATTCTCGCCGGCACGGTGCTGGGGACGATGTTCGGCGTCGATCTGATGACCAGCTTCTCCGGCTCGGTGGCTTCGATCGGCAACGTCGGTCCCGGATTCGGCCAAGTCGGGTCGATGGATAATTTTTCGTCCGTGCCGGGCGTTTTCAAAATATCCAGTTCGCTGCTGATGCTTCTGGGGCGTCTGGAGATTTTCGGGCTTATACAACTCTTTTTCATTAAATGGTGGAGGTAACCGGAATGTTGGTTCGTAAAACTTGCATATTGTTTCTGTTCGCGGCGCTTCTGGGCGCCGGAAGCCTGCGTGCGCAGCAGCTTTCAGTCGAAGCCCGCATCGCGGGGCTCGAAAGCAACGAGGAGTATATGTCGCTTCTGCGCGAGGATGCGCAGCTGCAGATGCGCGAAGATTCGATCGTCAATGCCGTGGAACGCGCCCGGCGGCAGCTGCGCGAGAACCCGGCGGCCCGCCAGCAGTATTCGCAGGATATTCTGCAGCTCGAAAGCCGGATATTCGAAATCCGCAATGCCAAGGGCCGCTTGATCGACCGTATCAACACCATCGAGCAGGAGTGGGTGCTCGCCAACCTGAACGGCGCGGCGTCGCAGCCGGCGGGGCCTGCCGCGGAAAATCCTGCGGCGGAGATTCCCGATTCGCTCAAGGTGCGCAATCTGGTCAGCAACCCCTATTTCCGGGAGCAGCTTCCGGAGGCCGACTATGCCGCGCTCGTCGAAGCGCAGCGGCTGGAACTCGATGCCGTGGATTACGTGAACCGCTATTTTGCCAATTACGGCACGATTTCCGAGCTGGCCGAAGCCTACGCCGCGGCGCAGGCCGAAGCCGCGGAGATTTACGACAAATACAAGACCCTGCAGGGCTTCAACCGCGTGCTGGCCGATTCGCTCTCCGACGCATGGAACTACATCTTCGACAACAAGAGCTATGCTTACGGCTACCTGATGGACAAGCTGGGGCGGGACGCGATTCTTTCCCGCGAGGAGGAGCGGCTCTCGGAGGCCGCCCGTCAGCTCTCGGAACTGCGCGGCGAGACCGCTTCGGACGCCGTGACCGACTATTTCCTGCGCAAGAAGGTGCTCGTCGGGTATGAAACCTCCGTGGCCGATATGCTGGGGCTGACCTCCGCGCGCGACTCGCTGCGGGGGGTGACGGCGCAGCTGGAGGGCATCGACTTCCGGCTGCCCCGGATCGACGTTGCAGAGCGTTATTTCCTCGATTACGACAGCGTTTCCTTCTCCTCGACGCCGAAGTACAGCTATCAGCATCCCATTCCCGAATGCAAGGTCTACGAGCACGGGACGATATACCGCATCCTGCTCGGCACGTTCAATACCAAGCGCGCCGTATCGACCTTCCGGGGCGCTTACCCGCTCTCCTATCTGGTCAACGACGACAGGAAATGGTGTTACTACGCCGGAGGTTTCGCCACGAGGGAGGAGGCCGAAGCGGCCCAAAAGCTGCTGAAGGCCCGCGGTTTCGTCCGCCCCGAAATCGTCGTGTGGACCGACGGCGAGTACCGCAATCTTTCGAAGGACCCCGAAGCGCAGCATATCGCCTACCGGGTCGAGATCGTCAGCTCCGAAGCGCTTTCCGACGCGGTGAAGGCGGCGATTACGGATACGGCCGAGGGGTGCGAGCTTTCGCGCGTGGGACAGCAGCTCTTCGTCGTCGGGACGTTCGACGACAAGGCCGTGGCCGACCGCGTAGCGGCCGCGGTGACGCAGACCGACCCGGCTTTGGAAATAAAAGTCGCGGAAATTGCGGAATAATTGATTTTAATTCCTATCTTTAGTCCAATATTCAACAACTTCCCTATGACGATGTTCTATATTGTACTCCTCATCTTTTTCGGACTGCTTTTTCTGGTGGCGGAGCTGGTCCTGCTGCCGGGCGTGTCGATCGGCGCGATTCTGGCGCTGGTCTGCTACGGCAGTTCGATCTACCTCGCATTCCGCGATCTCGGCCCCGTCGCCGGTTCGGTGGTCGTGCTGGTTATTCTGGTGTTGTCGCTGATCGCCACCGTCGTTTCGCTGCGCGCCAAGACGTGGCAGCGCTTCTCGCTCAAACAGAAAATCAATTCGTCGAGCATGCCTACCCTGCCCGAACAGGAGCTGAGCGTCGGCGACCGCGGCACGACCCTCTCGCGCCTTTCGCCGATGGGCAAGATCGAGGTGAACGGACGGACTTATGAGGCCAAATCCTTGGGTGCCTATGTGGACCCCCGGAAGGAGATCGAAGTCGTCGGGTTCGAGAATTTCAGCGTCATCGTAAAAACAACCAAATAAAAACAAAAAACTATGGATTTTCAGGGTGGATTGATCGTTCTTATAATTTTCGTGAGCCTCTTTGCGATTTGGCTCATCTTCTATTTTATACCCGTAGGACTCTGGTTCTCGGCGTTGGTGTCGGGCGTGAGGATCAGCCTGCTGCAGCTTATCCTGATGCGCTGGCGCAAGGTGCCGCCCTCGACGATCGTCTCTTCGATGATCGAGAGCACGAAAGCCGGCCTGAGTCTCGATCCCAACGAACTGGAGGCCCATTACCTCGCGGGCGGCAACGTCACCAGCGTCGTGCATGCACTGGTATCGGCCCAGAAAGCCAACATTATGCTCGACTTCAAGATGGCCACGGCCATCGACCTCGCGGGCCGCGACGTGTTCGAGGCCGTGCAGATGTCGGTGAACCCCAAGGTCATCAACACCCCGCCCGTAGCGGCCGTCGCCAAGGACGGCATCCAGCTGATCGCCAAGGCCCGCGTTACGGTGCGTGCCAATATCAAACAGCTGGTCGGCGGCGCCGGCGAGGAGACCGTGCTGGCGCGTGTCGGCGAGGGCATCGTCTCGTCGATCGGTTCGGCGGCTTCGCATAAGATCGTGCTGGAGAATCCCGATTCGATTTCCCGCGTGGTGCTCGAAAAGGGACTCGACGCCGGCACGGCGTTCGAAATCCTTTCGATCGACATCGCCGATATCGACGTGGGCAAGAACATCGGCGCCCAGCTGCAGATGGATCAGGCGCAGGCCGACAAGAATATCGCGCAGGCCAAGGCCGAGGAGCGCCGCGCCATGGCCGTCGCTTTGGAACAGGAGAACAAGGCCAAGGCGCAGGATGCCCGCGCCAAGGTGATTCTCGCCGAAGCCGAGGTTCCGCTGGCCATGGCCGAAGCGTTCCGCAACGGCAATCTGGGGATCATGGATTACTACAAAATGAAAAACATCATGGCCGACACGACGATGCGCGAGACGATCGCACGGCCGGAGAAGAAATAACCCGCAACGGGCCGATTCGGGGGTACGTCTGTGCGTACCCCTTTTTTGTCGCCCTGAAATGCTGCGAACCATGAAGAAGATTTTTATTATGCTGTTTCTCGGAGCCGGCGCCTCCGCCGCTGCGCAGACGCCGTTCGCCGACTGTTTTTTCGACAAAACGATGCGCTTCGACTACTATCACGCCGGAGACAGCCGCTCGGAGGAGTATTTCTTCGACGCGCTGAAGGAGGAGCCTTACTGGGCCGGGTCGAAGGTCTCGCTGGTCGATACGACCGGATACGGCAACCAGTTTTTCCGCATCGTGGACCGGGCGTCGGGCCGGGAGATCTATTCCCGCGGCTTCTGCACGCTTTTCAACGAGTGGCAGAGTACGCCCGAAGCCGACAGCGTGCGCCGCTCCTATCCTGAATCGGTAGTGTTCCCCTATCCCAAACGTCCGTGCCGGATCGAAATTTTCACCCGCAACGGCAAAGGGCGTTTCGAGAAGCGTTTCAGCCAGAATATCGACCCCGATTCCTATTTTATCGAGCGGTTCACGCCCCGCTGCGAGACGTTCGAGGTGATGTATTCCGGCAATTCGGCGCAGCGTGTGGACATCGTCCTGCTGCCTGAGGGCTACGGCGCCGGCGAACGGGCCAAATTCGAATCGGCCTGCCGCACGTTCGCCGACGAATTTTTCAGCTATTCGCCCTATAAGGAGAACGCTGCGCGCTTCAACGTCCGCGCCGTGTGGACTCCCTCCGACGATTCGGGCGTGACCATCCCCGGTGAAAACGTCTGGCGCAATACGGCCTGCGGCGCGAGTTTCTACACCTTCGATTCGGAACGCTACCAGATGGTTACCGACTTCCAGCGTCTGCGCGACATGGCGGCGCATGTGCCTTACGATTATATCTATGTGCTTTCGAACACCCAGAAATACGGTGGCGGCGGGATTTTCAACTTTTACGGCATCAGCGCCGCGCACCACCCCACGCGCACCGGAAAAATCTATGTCCACGAGTTCGGCCATCTGCTGCTGGGGCTGGGCGACGAATATGTCGGCACGACCTCCTATGACGACATGTACGCGAAAAATATCGAACCGTGGGAACCCAACCTGACGACGCTCGTCGGGTTCGGGGATAAATTCTGGAGCCGGATGGTGGCGGAGGGAACTCCCGTGCCGACGCCCGACACGGAGGAGTACGACGGTGTCGTGGGCGTTTTCGAAGGCGGCGGGTATGCCGCCGAGGGCGTCTACCGCCCGTGGCGGAACTGCCTGATGAACAACCTGCACAAAACGGACGAGTTCTGTCCGGTCTGCAGCAAGGCTATTGTCGATTATATCGACTTCCTCTGCAAATAACAGAGACGCATTCCCGCAAGGCCGGAAAGCCTGCGGGAATCTGCGTTGCTGACACTCTGTCCGATTGAAATGCGAAGAGAGGACCGTACGGGACGGTCCTCTCTTTCCGTATCGTGGAAGATGCTGCTGCGGGATCGCAGGCGGCCCCGCCGGATAACGCCGGAGCCGGGCGCCGGATTTCCCGTTTCGGATGCCGGGGGCGTTATGGCGCGGAAGCCTCTGTCCCCTCGCTGCCGGCTCAGTACACCTCTTCGGGGAGCGTTTCGCCGACCGGTTCGCCGTTGAGTTCGTCCCGCCACTTGATTGCGGCATGCGTGCCGTCGCAGTAAGGCTTGTTGGCCGACTGTCCGCAGCGGCATGCGACGACGCGGTTGCGGATTTCGTACGTCTGCCCGTTTTCGCGCCGCATGGGAATGCCGCCGCGTATCCACAAACCGCCGCTGGCGCCGATCGTAATGTCTTCGATCAGGCCGAGACTCGGCTCGAACCGGAATTCATAGGGTTTCATCGTCTCTTTGTCCCATGCCATGAGACGGCCGCTGGGACACATCGAAGCTTCGCGGACGGCCAGCTTGCGGGACTGCGAATCGCCGGATGCGGCCGTCAGGTCCCAGACACCCCCGTAAGGATGGCAGAAACGGGCGAAAACACAGTATTTTTCGTTGTCGTTCAATGTCACCCGTTGTCCCTCGGTGATCTCTACTTCGTCCATAATCCGGTCCTCTCCGGAGGTGATCGCCGAATCCCATTCCTCCTTGAGGTGCGAGCCGTCGCAATAGGGTTTGCTGCGGGATAAACCGCAACGGCACAATGCCGTCGGTTCTTTTTCCGTCGAAAAATGCCGCCCTTCCTGAAAATACCAACTCTCGCCCTCGGAGTCGGGCATGATGAATTGCATGGCCAGCGGCGGGTTTCCGGTGACGAGGTACGGACCCTTTTCGGTGACGGTAATGGCTATTTGGTTCCCTTTGGAAGATGATTCGTGGGGCGATGCTGTCTTTTTTGCCATATCGGATGCGTATTTTTAAGTCGATTTGTTACGTTACCTTTGCAAGAATTGTTCCTAACGGAATTTCTGTTGTCGGAAGAATCGGAAATTAGCTGTTTTAGTAAAAATGTCGAGGTTAATTTTGCGAAAATAAGGCCATGTTCCGACAGGACCTGTTTGTTCTGTATGTGGTTTGTACTATCTTTGCCGAAGATGGGGTGCGGTTCGGCGATTTTTGCGTACAAGTCTGCACGATTACTCTCGCCTTTCCGTATCTTTGACATCATGGTCTTTAGATAGGATGCGCTTCGGAAAACCGGGACAGGTTCCCGTTTTCTCTCGGCTTTCCCTGTCTTTGGCTTCGTTTTGGATGCTTTGGCTTCGGTCAAACGCAAATAAAATTGCTTTTGCATTAGGCTTATTCGTATCTTTGACTTCGTCTTAGATACTTCGCCTCGGCAAAACGCGAATAAAATTTGCTTTTGCGCTCGGCTTATTCGTATCTTTGTAACGTTTAGCAAAATTGGATTTTGAACATGAAAAAACTTGTGTGCCGCTTTTTATGCCTGGGAATCGTCCTGGCCGTTTCGATGAATCTCGTCGGTTGCAGCGACGACGACGGACCGGTGGGAACCCTCTATTTCCCTCGTGATGTTTGTATGGTCGATAAGCCTGGGGGAACGGCTTCGGTAGAATTTACGGCTGTGAATATCGTGAAGCTGAACATTACCGATACGCCTGAAGGCTGGACGGTGACCGCCGATTTGCAAACGAGCCGGATGACCGTGACGGCCCCCGCAAGTGATGACTCCGATGCCGAAACGGGAGGAGTCCTGACGTTGGTCGGTTACGATACCGACGGAAAGACCGTTTCCGCCGATTTGAGGGTCGGAATCGGGCGGACCGTCGATCTGACGGGGCGGACGGCTAACTGTTATATCGCCAACTATGCCAATGCCTACTATACTTTCGACGGTACCGTAAAGGGAAACGGCGAAAAGATTCCTACGGCTCGGGTAGAACTTATGTGGGGAAGCACGTCGCATATGATCGAGAACCTGACACTCGACGACGGTCGGGTTTCGTTCTTCGTCGCGGCGGATAAGAAAGGTGAGTTTATCGAAGGAAACGCATTGATCGCAGCTTTCGATGCCCAGGATAAGGTGGTTTGGAGTTGGCATGTGTGGGTTACGCAGTACGATCCTTCGGCGGAGTCGGTTACTTCGGCTGCCGGAGATGTTTTCATGACCCGTAATCTGGGAGCCGGAGCCGGCGGCAATGCCACGGAGGACGACATATATCTCTCCTACGGACTCTATTACCAGTGGGGACGTCCGACCCCGATGATCGGGCCGGCGTATTATAACTGTGCATTTGCGGAGGATCATAAGATGTATAATATCAACGGGCGTCTTACTTATCTTGACTATGTGGAATCCACCCCCGAAACGGGCACGATGGAGTATGCCATAGCCTATCCGATGAGTTTTATTCTGGGAGTCGAGGAGTCCGGTTACGATTGGCTCTATTCCGACCATGACAACGAGTTGTGGGGGGCGGTCAAGACCGTTTACGATCCCTGTCCTAAGGGATGGAAGGTTCCGGACAAGGATGTTTATGCCGATTTTATGATCGGCGACGATCATGACCAGGAGCAAACGGAGGCGTTGCGCGAGGCTTACGGCTGGAACCTGACCGACGGAACGATGACTTCATTTTTTCTCGGAGGCGGGCGTCGCCCTTATCTGACGGGGCTTATCCAGAATGTAAACAGCAATGCGGACGCGCAACCGTGGATCGGATGCTATTGGACCAGCGGTTTGGGAACCGACGAATTGAGCGCTTCGGGCCTCTATTTTTCGCTCGATACGGACGATGCTGCTTCGAGTGAATTTGTTCCGGCACGGAACTATCAACGAGCCAATGGTTTGCAGGTTCGTTGCGTAAGGGAATAATATCTTTTTTCCGAATCAATATACCTTATTTTCGCCGGAGTTTTCGCTCCGGCGATTTTTTGGTATAACAGTTGTTCCTCTTTTCGGAAGAATTTTTATTTGTCTGCAAACATGAGAGTACAAACCGGTAAAGGGACCATTCCATGGATGACCGTGTTGGCGATTTGGTCGGTATCAGCGGTCGTTTCGCTGCCGGGACTTGCCATCTCCCCCATCCTCGGCGACCTGAACAAGGTCTTTCCGCGCGCGACCGATCTGGAGATACAGATGCTCACTTCGTTGCCTTCGGTGCTGATTATTCCTTTTATGTTATTGGCAGGCCGTTTGTCTGTGACCGGGAATAAGTTCAAGCTGCTTGTGGTCGGACTTGCGGTTTTTTTCTTGAGCGGCTTCGCCTGTCTTTTCATTAACCAAATGTGGCTTCTGATTTTGGTCAGTTGTCTTACGGGTATCGGTGCCGGTATCATCATTCCTTTATCGACGGGATATATCGTGGATTACTTTACGGGAGACTACCGCATACGGCAGTTGGGTTACAGTTCGTCGATCAATAATCTCACGCTGGTGTTGGCTACTATGCTGGCAAGTTATTTGGCTAATGTCGATTGGCATCTGCCCTTCCTGGTATATACGTTGCCGGCGATTCCGTTGATTCTTTCGGTTTTCATTCGCAGGACTCCCGCTGCTCCGGAACCTGTCGGGAGCGATGAGCTGAAACACAAGAAGGTCGATTGGCCGAAGCTGGCCGCTGTCATGGGATTTTATTTCCTGGCGACCTTCCTGTCGTTGGTTATCGCCTTCTACATTTCATTCCTGGTGGATCCGCACGGCAACCGGAATTCTTTTTCGGGTTTTCTGATATCTCTCTTTTTTCTGGCTATCATGCTGCCCGGCTTTTTCCTCTCTCCGATCATCCGGCGGCTGCGCAGCAACGTCAATCTGATTTCGTTGGTTATGATCTGTGCGGGATTGCTCTTTATCGGACTCTTCAAGGCGCATTTCTGGCTGATTGCGGGATGCACTCTCGTAGGACTGGGATACGGCATTATTCAGCCGATCGTTTACGACAAAGCGGCTGCGGCGGCCCCACCGCAATTGGCGACATTGGCCCTTTCGGTCGTGATGTCGGTAAATTATCTGGCGATCGTTCTTTGTCCGTTCATTATCGACCTGTTGCGAAACATTCTGCACATGCAGGGAGAACGCTTCCCTTTCATCTTGAGTGCTGGTCTGGCTTTCGTTGCGGTCTTGCTGACCTGGCGGTACAGAAATAGCTATGCGTTCGGGTTGGATAAGTCTTATTACCGGCAATGAATAAAGAGGAGAGCCGCTTAAAAAGTGGCTCTCCTTCCTGTTGCCGACGTTTTTTCCTGGATCGTTGTTGCCGGGCGTTGCCGCTTTGCCGGAAACGTCCGGTCGTATTGTGCGCTGCGTCGGTCCGCGATCCTTCTTCGTGCCGGCTATTTCCCGGATGCGGGATTCTTTACGCAACGTACCGGCATGCCTGAGCGACAGTCTATGTCGATTATGTTTACCTGGTTGCTTTTCGAGAAGAGCAGGTATTGGTAGTTCAGATCCTCCGGAGTATAGACCGAACTTTCGGTACTCGTACAGAGCAGGTAACCTTTGGAGAAATCCCCGGACATCAACGATCCGATGTATTTCCCGCTCGGGTCGCGTGTCCCGGCATAGGTGAAGAAGGAGCTGCCGAGCTCACTGTTCATGGCGATAAGCGACTCCAGATCCGCCCGGGTCGGAAGGTGCCATCCTTCCGGACAAATGCCTTGCACGCCCTCGATATTGCGGAAGTTGTCCGCAGTAACAGGTTCCCCTACGGCCGTAGCCAGATCGTAGAGCAAACCTTGCCGTTGGATGTATTCCGTGTCGCTGGATGCGGTAAAGGAGGTCGTACACGGATACCAAATGCCGTTTTCTTCGGACGGGGATGAGGAAACGCGCTTGTCCTCGGGAATGTAGCGCAGGTTTTCCGCCATCCAGGTCGTACCGTTGCTGAGTTGCCGGATGCGATACTTGACGCCTGCGTACTCCAGCAGGTCGGAATCTTCCGGCAGGTCGTCTTCGACCGGAGCGATCGCTCCTCCGTCCTCCCAGCCTTTGACGGCGCCGCTGATGGAGGCGTGGATCTTATTCGTGTTGCTGATTACCGCCTCGATCGCATATTCCGCACCGGATTGCAGGTCGGTCGCCTGGAATGTTTTGGTGTGCCGGTTGCCGTCGGAAGTTTGGATTTCGAGTTCGAGTGCCGCCCGCTGCGGTACGAGAATGGCTTCATATCGTCCTGCGGTCACCGTTGGAAAGGGATAGATATCCGTTTCCGCCGAAGAAGCATCGACCTGAACGCTTTTCGCCGAAAGATCGACGGTCGCCGTGCAGCGGCTGCCCTTCAGGGTGACTTCCTCGATCGTATTGGCGGAGTTGTTCGTAATATCGATCACGATTTTGGTGAGCAGGTGGGTGAATACCATATTCACGGCCGTTTGGCTCGGTACGACGTCCGTCGCTGTCGCTGCCAGCAGGTCCGAGGCTTCGTGATCGGCGGCGAGCTTCTGGTCGGCACGAACGGTGAAGCTCGCCGGAGCTCCTTCCGCTAGGTAGGGATAGTAAGCCGTAAGATTTGATTTTTCACTCGGATCGTCGTACCAGAACAGGTCGTCCGAAACGAAGACCGTACCGTCGAAACGCAGAGGCGTATTTTCACAGTAGTTAGCACCGGATTTGACGATCGTGAGCCCGATGCGGTCCCCGGTGTCGAAATTGAGCCCCGTAACACGGGAGATGCTCGGAGCGATTCGGATGCGGGATTGTACGGGGCCTTCGACAGAGTCGTTCTTGCTGCTGCATCCTGTCAGCAATGCGAGGCCGGATAGGATCAGGAAGAATTGTTTCATAGCGTTTTCGGGTTAATTGTTTTTTGTAAGAAGTATATACAAAAGTATAAAAAATAATATATTTCGTTCAATTTATGGAACGATAAAGTCTGTTTTTGCGGTGAATTGGGTGCTTGTGATGCAATAAGCTCGTTTTTTTGCCGGTCTTGTCCGTAAAGGGAACGTCCGGAGGTGTAATTGTACGAAACAGAGAAGCCCTTCCGTCATCGACGGAAGGGCTTCTCTGTTGTTTTTTGCGGTTACATCCGCAGCGAAATGCCTCCTACGCAGTTCATGTCCTCTTTGAGCGGACACCAGGAGAGATGGGTGAAGAGTCCGATTCGGAAGGAACCCATGCTTTTGACCGCCCACAGTTTTCCGGCGTTTATGAAGACGTTTTTCACGGCAAAACCTTTGGCTCCGCCCTCTCCTGCCGTTTTCCAGGGCGCGGCTCCTACGCCCGTTTTCAGGTCGATGGTTTTGACCGTAAAGGGATAGGCTACTTCGACGTATGAGGAGTAGCACCGCCGCCCCCGGGTATCGACATCTCGCGCTCCGAAAAGGATCGTGTACCAGGAGAGCGTGATGGGGACTTTGCGCGATACCTGCCATTCGATGCCGGCTTCGATGCGGTGCGGGGAGTCGGCGCCGAAATGGAAGTAGTTGCGGCTGATCTGCGGATTCCGGTCCGAGGCCGAACCTTCGTCGTAAAGGTCTTTGAGGTGGAAGGTGATGTTTTTGAGCCGGTAGCTGAGCATCAGGTCCGCCTCTTTGTATGAACTCGACGTGAAATCAACCGATCCCCAGGCCGCTATCGTAAAGTTTCCTATGCCGAGCGTCAGTCCCGGTTGCAGACTGGGGCCCGCTTCGTAAACACCGCGCCAGATATAACTGCTGACCAGATCCATTTCGACCTGAAGCGTTAGCCCGGTCTTTTTCCCTCGGGAAGTGCGGTTTCTTCCGCCTTTGCCCGAAGTGCGGACAACAGAAGACAGGGGATAAGGAGTAGGAACATCATGCGGTTGGGTCCCGCGTGGCGTGAGAGGTTTCTCATATCGGAAATAGGGTTAATCGGCTGCAAATGTAGCCTTTTTCGATGGACTGTGCAACTGTTTCGTCGGGCGTGTAACGGATTTGAAACGGTTGTTTGACGCTTTTGTAACGAGGGTGTAGCCCGGGTGAAACAGCGGCCCGGTACTTTTGCCGCTGTAAAATAATAAGTGGATGAATAGATTTTTATTGATTGGGTTATTGATGCTGAAGGGGATCTGCACGACGGTTGCAGCGCCCCTTCTGTCTGTTGTGACCGGTACGGTGCAGGACGCATCGACCGGCGAGGCGGTCATCGGCGCCGCCGTGATTTTGCAGAATACGACGTATGGGGCCGTCGCCGATGCCGACGGCCGCTTCGTTATTAATAATGTAAAGCCGGGCACTTATACGATCGAAGTGCAGATGCTCTCCTACCAGCGCGTAGTGATCGAGGGGTGTCAGATCAAGCCGGGAGAGAATACCCTGCCGCTGATTTCGCTGCAACCCTCGGCCGAAGAGATCGACGAGGTGGTCGTGACTACCGTGCGGCGGCTTTCGAGCGAGGCGGCCGTGATGCAGGCCGTCCGCAACTCCAAGATGGTCGTGAGCGGTGTGTCGAAGCAGATGATCGCCCGCACGCAGGACCGCGATGCGGGTGAAGTCGTGCGACGCATACCCGGTATCTCGATCATCGACGACAAATTCATCGTGGCGAGAGGTCTCTCGCAGCGTTATAATAATGTGTGGGTCAATGATGCGGCCATTCCGAGCTCGGAAGCCGATTCGCGGGCCTTCTCCTTCGATCTGATCCCTGCGGGGCAGATCGAGAACATCATGATCCTGAAGTCCCCCGTTCCGGAAATCCCTGCGGATTTCACGGGCGGGTTCGTCAAGATCAACACCAAAGATACGCCGGGTGAACTACCCTTCGCCCTCTCCTACTCGATCGGGTTCAACACGGCGACCTTCGGCCACGACTTTCTCTACAATCCGGGAAGCGGCAGCGACTGGTTCGGCTGCGACAACGGCAAGCGCGGCGTGCGGGGTGGTATTACGGGTGCTTTTGATAACGACGATCCGGATTTCGTTACCGACATGACCCGTCACGGCTTCAACAACGACTGGTCGATCAAGACCCGCAAGCCGATTCCCGACCAGCGGTTCTCATTCTCCTACGGCCACAGCTTCCGCCTGGGCAACGGCGCCGATCTGGCGCTGAACGGAGCGCTCAATTACAGCTATGCCACCCGGACCTTCTCGAATATGGAAAACTCCCGTTACGGGGTTTACAACAAGGTGGAGGACAAACCCGAATACTACTACAAATATACCGACGACCAGTACCAGACCAACGTCAAAGTGGGCGCCTTGCTGAATCTGGCTTACCTGAACGGAAAGAATCGCTACTATTTCCGTAACATTTTCAACCAGATCGGACAGGACAAGCTCACGCTGCGCGAAGGCTGGCAGAATATGTCGTCGCTCTATATCCAGGAGAAAACGGAGTATTGCTACACCTCTCGCAGCACGTACAGCGGGCAGATAGCGGGTGTACATACTCTCGAACTGGGAACTCTGGACTGGGATGCCGGATATTCCTACGCCGACAAGAACCAGCCCGACCGCCGCATCGTCAACCGGCAGGAGAACGACATGGTGGGCGATGCGCACTACGGTCAAATGCAGATCGATCAGAACGAGATCCGGCGTGACTTTATGAAATTGCGCGAACACATCGCTTCGGCGGGCATCAACTACTCCTGCACCTTGCGCGAAGGTTCGTCGTTCGCCCCCGAACTGAAGGTCGGACTCTACGGCGAATACCGTACGCGGGATTATCGCACCCGGGCCTATTTCTATCGCTTCGACACGGACAACCTGCCTGCGGACTTCGCTTACGGCGATGTGATCGACGATATTTTGCAAGACGGTAATTATGGCGCCGACAAGCTCTATATCTACGACGACAGCGACAACCGCAACAGCTACAAGGGCGACAACATCCTGACGGCGGCTTATGCCGGCATCGACCTGCCCTTCGGCCGCTGGAACGTTTATGCCGGCGTCCGGTTCGAATACAGCCGTATGGCGCTCACCTCGTACACCAAGATCAAGGACTGGGACAGCGAAACACGAAACTATACCCATGCCGATCCCTTCCCTTCGGTCAATGTGACATACCGCATCAACGACAAGCACCTGCTGCGTGCCGCTTACGGTATGTCCACCAACCGTCCTGAATTCCGCGAAGTTTCCCCTTCGGTCTATTACGATTTCGACCTGTTCAGCGACGTGAAGGGTAATGCCGATTTGAAAGCGGCCTATATCCAGAACGCCGATCTGCGCTGGGAGTGGTATCCGGCTGCGGGCGAAGGTATCTCGGTGGCCGTGTTCTACAAGCATTTCCGCAATCCGATCGAAACGGCTATTCTCGATGCGGGCAGCGGCAGTTATACTTACACGTTCGAGAATGCCGACCGGGCCAATCTGTACGGTGTGGAGCTGGACGTGAAGAAAAACCTCGATTTTATGGGGATGCGCAATTTCTCGGTGGTTCTGAACGGTTCGCTCATGAAGAGCCGTGTGGATTTCGACGACGAGAGCCTCGAGCACGACCGTCCGTTGCAGGGCCAGTCGCCCTATCTGGTCAATGCCGGACTCTTCTACCAGTCGCCCAAACTGGGCCTTACGGTCGGTGTCCTGTATAATCGCATCGGCAAGCGCATCGTGGGCATTGGCCGCAGCGATATGAGCGTGGGCGGCAGCATCGACAACGATATTCCGGATATGTACGAGATGCCGCGCAACGCGCTCGACGTGGTGGTCAGCAAATCTTTCGGCAAGCATTGGGAGCTGAAGTTCAACGCCAAGGACCTGCTCAACGAGAAGGTGCAGTTCGCCCAATTCCCGAAATTCGAGAACGGAGGCGATGTGGTGTCCCGCAAGCAAATCACCAAACAGTTCACGGCGGGACGGATGTTCTCGCTGAGCGTGACGGCCAAATTTTAAGTGAATCGCAGAAATTCGTTCGGGTTCTACCGAGTGAGAAAATAGTCGAAGTAAAATCAACCTTTTTTAATCAAATAAATTATGAAGAAAATTTTATGGGCAGCATGTTTGATGGCTGCGTTGAGTCTCGCAGGATGCAGCGACGACGAGAACGGTAACGGTGGCAATGGAGGCAACGGCGGTAGCGGCGAGGGCGGAAATCCGTCCGGTGGCGATCTGACGGAGATACTCTTCGAGGACGGGACCCAGATCGGCGACGGACGTCAGGAGTTCGAGATCAAGGGCGACTACACGCTTCCCAAAGGTACCTACCTGTTGAAAGGCTGGTGCTATATCGCCGACGGTGCGAGCCTGACGCTGGCTCCGGGTACGATTATCAAGGGCGACAAGGAGACCAAGGCAGCGCTCATCGTAGAGCCGGGCGGCCAGTTGTGGGCCAAAGGCACGCAGAGCGAGCCGATCGTCTTCACCTCCGAGATGCCTGCCGGCAACCGTCGGCCGGGCGATTGGGGCGGTATCATTCTCTGCGGTCGCGGTGTGAACAACAAGGGGACGATGCAGATCGAGGGCGGTCCCCGCACTACGCACGGAGGCAGCGACAATGCCGACTGTTCGGGTGCTTTGAGTTACGTGCGCTGCGAGTTCGCCGGCTATCCCTTCAAGGAGGACCAGGAGATCAATGCCATCACGTTCGGTTCGGTGGGATCGGCTACGCAGATCGACCATGTGCAGGTGTCCTACTCCAACGACGACTCCTACGAATGGTTCGGCGGTGCGGTAAATGCCAAATACCTGATTTCCTACCACACCTGGGATGACGATTTCGATACCGACAACGGATTCTGCGGCAAGGTGCAGTTCTGCCTGGGCGTACGTCAGCCCCGCATTGCCGATACCTCGGCGTCGAACGGCTTCGAGAGCGACAACAACGGCGAAGGCTCTGCAACCTCTCCTTTCACCTCCTGTGTCTTTTCGAACGTGACCTTCGTCGGTCCGGTCGGTCAGGATGCAGCATTCTCCAACACTTCCGACTATATTACCGCAGGCGACATGAACCCCAAGAACGGTTCCAAGCTGGGCCAGTTCCAGTCTGCCATGCAAGTGCGCCGCAATTCGCATCTGAACTGTTTCAATTCGGTGGCGATGGGTTTCCCCGTCGGTCTGATCGTGGAGAACGACAAAGGTTCGCAGACGCAGACTGCGGCGTCCGAGGGTACGTTGAAGATTCAGAACGTCTATATGGCCGGTATGACCGTCCTGGGCAGCGACGTGAACAAATCGTTCGAGGATGGTTTCTGCGACAACGGCGACAAGAACAGCATCGACAAGTCGAAGGAGTCCTTCTCTTCGACCTATTTCAAGTCGATAGCTTCGAACAAGTATTTCGATGCGATCGCCGATCTGAAACTCTCCCAGCCCAACAGCCTGCAAGCCAATCCGAACTACGGTCCGCTCTCCGATAGCCCGCTGCGCGGGGCCGCTTCTTTTACCGATCCGCTGGTTGCCAACGGTTTCGATGAGGTGACCTACATCGGAGCCTTCGCCGACGAAAACGACGGATGGATGTCGGGTTGGACGGAGTTCGATCCCCAGAACAAAGCCTATTAAACCGGGCTTTCGATCAAGCGTTAATAAAAAGTAAAAAGGGAAAGGCAGCGTTTCAAACGCTGCCTTTCTTCTTTTTGTTTTCGGTAAATCCGATTGTCGGATCTTCGACGTGAAAATGTCAGGAGTTCGGCTTTTTTCCGTCGAGCCATTCGATACCCCGGTGAGTGGCGATCCCGCGCAGGAATGCCCATCCGAAAGCGTCCATTTCCTGCCGGGTGCCTCCTTCCAGGTAGAGGTTGAGCAACATGTTCATCAATTGTTTGGCGAACAGGGGACAGTCCACATCGGGCAGTACACTGTTGTCGGCGATGCAATGTTCCAACACTTCGGTGAATGAATCCAGCCAGAAACGACGGTTTTTTTCGTAGGAGTCGGCATAAGAAACCTTCTGTTGCAACTCCTGAAGTGAGATGCAGCTGATCATGCACAGAGCATCGATGTACTCTCTGATCAGATTCTGGGCCTGTTCGAGGGCAGAACCGGGTTGATAAAAGAGGTAACCTGCGATCTTTTTCTCCTGCTCTTCCCGGATTTTGTCCCAGCACTCTCCGACCAGGGTATCTTTATCGCTGAACAACTCGTAGAGTGTCCGCTTGGAAATCTCCAGCTTTTGCGCGATCTCATCCACCCGGACGGCACGAATGCCGTCCCGGATGATGAGGTCTCGCGTGGTGCGGATGATGTCTTCGCGTGTTACCCTGCGTTTCATCGCTATTTGCTCGTTTCGGGTTCGAGATCACGGCCGCCGCCCAAAGCGTGGTAGAGATCGACGATAGCCTGAATCTCCGAGAAGCGGTCGTTGATTTGCGACAGTTGTGCCGACAGCAGGGTTTGCTGTGCGGTCAGCACTTCGAGGTACGTCGTGCTGCCGTGGCGCATCAGAAGCTGGGTGCTCTCGACGGCAGTTTCCAGCGAAGCGACCTGTTTCTGGCGCAGATCGACTTTGGAGCGTGCCGACTGGCATTTGGCGAGGGCATTGTTCACTTCTGCTCCAGCGTTGAGCAGGGTCTGCTGGAACGACAGCAGGGCCTCCTGTTGTTGCGCTTTGGCGATTCGAAGCTGTGCCTGGTTTCTGCCCGCGTTGAAGATGGGCTGTACGAGCGATGCCGCAGCATTGAAAATCCATTTGGCGGGGTCGAGCATCGTAACACCTCCATCGTTGGTCCAACCCAGCGTACCGCTCAGACTGAGGGCCGGATAGAACGCCGACCGGGCTCCGGCCGTGTTGTAAAAGGCCTGTGCCAGCGAGTATTCGGCATTTTTCACGTCGGGACGGTTGGAGAGCATCTGCGCGGGAATGCCGACCACCAGATTCTCCGGAAGAATTTGCTCGTCGAGCGTGCCGCGTTCGAAGCTGCGGGGAGCTTCCCCCAGCAACGACGAGAGGCTGTTTTCCATTTCGCGGATCTGGTACTCCAGGTCGAACAGCGAGGATTCGATCGAATAGTAGCTTGCTTCGGCTTGAGAAACCGCCGCTTCGTTGGTCATACCCGCCTCTTTCATGGCCCGCATCGTATTGACGGTTTCGAGCCATTTTTCAGCGGTTTCTGAAGATATCTCGTACTGAGCGTCGAGCATCAGCAGCGTGTAGTAGAGATTGGCGACGGAGGCGATGACCTGCGTGCGGACAGCCTGTTGGTACTCCTGGCTTTGTGCGAGAAGAGCTTTCGCCCGGCGCTTGCTGTTGGTGAGTTTGCCGAAAATATCGACCTCCCAGCTGGCCGTTGCGGGAACGGTGTAGGTCCACGTGGCGTTCCAAGGGTTGGTCAGGCTGCTCACGCCTCCGTTCGGAGCGAAGTTGAACGAGGGCAGGTATGCCAGGCGTGCCGACTTCAGCGTCGCTTCCGCCTCTTTTACGCGCCAGTAAGCCGACTGGAGGTCGGTGTTGTTGTCCAGTCCCTGCTGAATGAGCTGTTGCAGGTAGGGATCGGTGAACATCTCCTGCCAGGAAATGTTACCCAGGGTCATCGTATCGACCGTTTCGACTCCCTGGCCGTAAAGCCCGTCGGTTTTGATCTCTTCCGGGCGCGTGTAGGGCTTGTAAATGCCGCAGCCAGCCATGGCGGCTGCGGCAAGTATGATGATTAGCTTTTTCATGGTTTACTTCTTCTCTTCGTTTTCTTTTTTGCTGTCTTCGATCTCGGCTTCGATCATCCAGTCGGGAGTGTTCGTGAATTGGATCGGTTTGACCTTCTCCTGCAGGTGCTGGAAGACGATGAACAGGGACGGCACAAGGAACAACAGAGCCAACGTACCGACGATCATACCGCCGACGACGCCCGAACCGAGGGTCGAGTTACCGTTGGCGCCCACACCCGTTGCGATTACCAGCGGGATCATACCGAACACGCAGGTCAGCACGGTCATCAGGATAGGACGCAGACGGGCTTTGGCGGCCGAGAAGGCGGCCTGCGAGAGGCTCATGCCCGACTTGCGGCGGTCTGCCGCGTACTCCGTAATCAGAATCGCGGTTTTCGACAACAGACCGATAATCATGATAAGACCCGTCTGGAGGTAAATGTTGTTCTCCTGTCCGATGAGCTTGACCAGAATGAACGAACCCAGCAGACCGCACGGTACGGCCAGAATGACGGCGAAAGGAATCAGGAAGCTCTCGTAAAGAGCACTCAGAATCAGGTAGATCAGGATGATGCAAATACCGAAGATGATCGCCGTGTTGCTACCTGTCTGACTCTCCTCGCGCGTAAGTCCGCCGAAGTCGTAGCCATAACCCTTGGGCAGCACCTGTTCCGCTACCTCCTCGATGGCCTTGATCGCATCGCCGGTCGAGTATCCGTCGGCGACGGTACCGCTGATGGCGATACTGTTATACATGTTGAAGCGGCTCAATACCTCCGATCCATATACCTTGGTGAGCTTGACGAACTGACTGATCGGTGCCATTTCGCCGTTCTGCATCCGCACGTACACGTTGTTGAGCGATTCGGGATCGAGTCGGTATTTCGGATCGGCCTGGATCATCACGCGATATACTTTCGAGAAGCGGTTGATGTTCGACACGTACTGTCCGCCGTAGTAGCCCGAAAGGGTCGAAAGAATCTCTGTCGGAGAGATACCCGCGCGCTTGGCCTTCGCCGCATCGATGTCCACCATATACTGCGGGAAGTTGATGTTGAAGGTCGAATAGGCCATCTGGATTTCCGGCCGTTGGTTGAGCGCATAGATGTATTGCAAATAGATGTTGTAGAAGTCCGTTATGTCGCCGCCCGTCTGGTCTTGCAGATACATTTCGAAACCGGTCGAAGTACCGTAACCGGTGATCATCGGGGGAGCGACGGCGAAGATCTGCGCGTCCTTGATGTCGGCGGTCCGGGCATAGATTTGGCCGATTACGGCATTCACGGCGTCGGCCTTGTCGGGACGCTCCGACCAGTCTTTCAGTCTGACGATGCACATACCGTACGAGTTTCCCTGTCCGGCGATCATACCGTAACCGGCTACCTGCTGGAAGTCGCGGATCTGGGGAATGCTTTTCAGACGCTCGCCTACTTTGCCCATTATCTTGTTGGTTTCGGCGAGCGAGCTACCCGGAGCCGTCGTTACGTTGATCATGATCGTACCCTGGTCCTCGTCGGGTACCAGACCGGTTTTGGTGTTGTTCATCAGCAGCACCAGCCCGATCATTGCCAGACCCAGCGTTGCCCAGGTGAGCCATTTGTGCTTGATGAATACCATGACACCGCGCTGGTATTTCTTGAGCACGGCGCTGAAGGCCGTATTATAAGCCTTGCGGAACCGGGCCGCGAAGTTGTTCTTCACATTGCCGTCTTCATCTACATAGGGTTTGAGCAACAGGGCGCAGAGCGCCGGGGAAAGAGTCAGTGCGTTGAGTGCGGAGATACCGACGGCGACGGCCATCGTGATACCGAATTGCGTATAGAACGTACCTGAGGTTCCGCCCATCATCGACACCGGGATAAACACGGCCATGAAGACCAGCGTCGAGGTGATGATGGCCGAAGTGATGCCGCCCATGGCATCGACCGTAGCCAGGTACGATGACTTGTAGCCGCTGTCGAAGCGTGCCTGGACGGCTTCGACGACGATGATCGCGTCGTCCACCACCGTACCGATGGCGAGCACCAGCGCGAAGAGGGTCAGCAGGTTGATCGAGAAGCCCGCGAACGAAAGGAAAGCGAACGTACCCACCAGCGACACGAGGATCGAAATGGTCGGGATCAGCGTCGAGCGTATATCCTGCAGGAAGACGTAAACCACTAAAATGACGAGGATGATGGCCTCGATCAGGGTTTTGATCACTTCGTGGATCGAGGCGTACAGGTAGTCATTCACGCTCATCAAGTGGGTTATCTCTACGCCTTTAGGGAGTTCGGTTGCAATTTCATCGAGCATCGCGTCGATTTCCTCGACGGTTTGTGTGGCGTTCGTGCCTGCGGTCTGGAAGACGAGCGCCGAAACGCCGGGATGACCATTGACCATACCGTGATAAGCATAGGAGTCCTGTCCCAATTCAATGTCTGCCACATCTTTCAGACGCAGTACCTGACCGTCAGAAGTAGCTCGGATTACGATCTCCCCGAACTCTTCAGGTGTCATTTTACGGCCACGGTATTTCATGGTATATTGGAACGTATTTTCGGAGTTTTCGCCGAACGTACCGGCTGCCGATTCGATGTTTTGTTCCGCCAAAACCGCAGTGACATCCGAAGGGACTAATTTATATTGGGCCATTACGTCCGGCTTCATCCAGATACGCATTGCATAGTCGCCACCGAGAGCAAAGAATTCTCCGACGCCCTGGATACGCTGGATGCGCGGTTTGATGTTGATATTGAGGTAATTCGATAAGAAATTTTCATCGTATGAATCGTCTGGACTGCTCAGCGTGAAAACTTTCAGCATCGAAGACTGACGCTTCATGGTCGTAACACCGATTTTTGTAACCTCGGCAGGGAGCGATCCGGTTGCCGTCGCTACTTTATTCTGTACGTTGACGGCCGCCATATCCGCGTTGGTGCCCTGTTTGAAATAGACCGTGATCGATCCGCTACCGGCATTCGATGCTTCGGATTTGATGTACATCATATTTTCCACGCCGTTGATAGCCTCCTCAAGCGGAATGATGACGCTCTTCTGGATGGTTTCGGCGCTGGCGCCCGGATAGCTGGCACGCACCATCACCGTCGGGGGCGCGATGTCGGGGTACTGCTCGACGGGGAGCGTCGCAACACCGATAATACCGCCCAGGACGATTACGATGGAAATGACCGCCGCCAATACCGGGCGGTCTATGAAATGTTTTAGTGTCATATTTTACTGCTCTTTTGTAGGTTGTTCTGCAGGAGCGGTCGCGGTCGTTGCGGCTCCTTTGGGTTTGATCGGGGTTCCTTCGCGCATCAGACCGACGCCTTCGGTCACGATGACTTCGCCCGGGGTGAGTCCGGCGGTGACGATGAAATTCTTGCCGTCGCTCTGGGGCGATACGGTGATATTCTGCGAGGTGGCTACGCCGTTCTCGACCTTATAAACGAATTTCTTGTCCTGCAATTCGAAGGTAGCGACTTGCGGAACGGTGACTACGTTTTTGTAGATGTGCGGCAACAGGACATTACCCGAGCTACCGCTGTGAAGCAAGCGTCCGGGATTGGGGAATACGGCGCGAAGCTGTACGCTGCCCGTCGAAGTGTCGATCACGCCGCTGATCGATTCGATGCGTCCCTCCTGGGAGTAAAGCGATCCGTCGTTGAGCACAAGCTGCACGTTCGGCAACGCCGCCAGCGCTTTGTCCATCGAGCCGTATTCACGGGTCAGGTCGAGCAGTTGATTCTCCGTCAGGGAGAAATAAACGTACATATCGGAGTTGTCCGATACGGTGGTCAGCGGTTGGGGAATCGATGCGCTCACCAGGGCACCCACACGATACGGCAGGACACCGACTACGCCGTTGGACGGACTTTTCACTTCGGTATAGGAGAGGTTGTTGGCCGCATTGACGAGCTGTGCCTCGGCCTGTGCCAACTGGGATTTTGCCGTCAGCAGGTTGTTCTGGGAAGTTTGCAGGTCGAACTGCGAAACGACGTTCTTGGCGAACAGCTCTTTTTTGCTGTCGTAGGTCAATTGAGCGGTGGCTACGCTGGCCTCGGCAGCTGCGACGTTGGCTTTTGCGGTTTGCAGGGCTGCCTTGTAGGGCACCTGGTCGATAATGAACAACAACTGTCCCTGGCGAACTACTTCACCCTCTTTAACGCACACTTTGGAAATGGTACCCGATACCTGCGGGTAAATGGCGATGTCCTGGCGCCCACGGATGGTTGCCGAGTGGGTGCTCGGAATCGTTACGTCCGATGTCGAAATTGTCATGACGGAATATTCCGCCTCGCCTCTTGCCGTCGGAGCCTGGCCGCACGATACGGCGAAAGCCATGCAGCTTCCGAACAAGACTGCCTGAATTAACTTCTGCTTCATAGTTTTTTGGTTGATTATTATTACTTTGAAAAAATATTTTCCCGTTAAAAAACTTTTTGTCATGCAAAAGTACCGTAAAATTTAATGTGTAACTTTCTTTCTTGCGAATAATATTGTCACTTTTCGGTATATTTATGCCATATTTGTACGATAATAATATCAGGGGCTTTTCGTTTGTCCAAAAAAGAAGAAATCATTATGTCCGCAGCAAACCCCATAGCTGTTTCCGAAGAGGAACCTTTTGTTATCGGAAAATCCGATCTCGCTTATTTCTTCAATAATCCCTGCCGTTGCGATTGCGCACTGGTTCTGCTTTGTACGAGCGGTCATGCCCAGGTGACCGTCGATCTTCGCCGGGGACCTTTGCAGCTCAATACGATCGTACTCTTACTGCCCGGCAGCGTATTGATGTTCGACGATGCGTCGGCCGACTTTTCGGTGAGGTTCGGCGCCTTCTCTCCCGACCTGTTCGGGGAGGCCGGATTTCGGCTGGGGCTCTCGTTTTTCAGCTTTTTGAAGGAAAATCCCATTTCTCAAGTAAACGAAAGGATGGCTGCCGGATTGTCTACCTGGTTCGAAATAATGGATTACACCTATCAGGATCGGGGTAATATGTTCCGAAAGACGATCGTGAGAAATCGGTTGCAGAATATTATGCTGGAGCTTTACGATAAGATCCAGCGTAAGGTCAGCAGCCAGTGTCCCACGACTTCCAACCGGCAGATGGAGCTGTTTCATCGCTTTGTTTCCCTAGTTCATGACTGTTGTATCGAAGAGCGTGAGGTTTCTTTCTATGCGGACAAGCTCTGTATCTCGACCCGTTATCTTTCCGCCATCGTGCGCCGGACGACGCATCAATCGGCCAAGGAGTTGATCGATAAGATCGTAATAATGGAAATAAAAGTATTGCTTCAGAACACTACCCTGCCCATTCAGGAGATCGCTTATAAAATGCATTTCCCGGATCAGTCTTATTTGGGGCGTTATTTCAAGAAACATACTGGGATCTCTCCATCGGCTTTCCGGCAGGAGAGCCGATAGTTTGCCGACAAGTTGCCCGGAACGATTTTACGGGCGGTCGCCTCGCTTCACCCGTGCTGATTTTTCAGTGCGGGTGAAGCGTTTTTATGGACTTCCACTACGGAGCTCGATGTAGTTCTGTGGCTGGGTTACGAGTATTCCGGAAGACCGGGTTCGGGTCATTTTGAAATGTGGGCATCACCCCTCCCCTCGATCGTGTACAGGCTATCGTACGCTTCACGGCATGCAACGGCAGGTATTGCCTCTGCTTTTTGCGAATGTATTTTCTTTTCTTCGGAAGACGAAAGGCGGAACCTGTCCGTACGGCTGTCCGTTCCCCCATTTTCGGATAATGTTTTGTCTGTTAGCAAGTTGCATAACTATAAACATAGCAAATAAGTTATGGAGTTTTATAGATCAGTATATGCAGACGCCTAATGAAAAACTTCCCGTAATATAATTTATTATATTCGAGTTCATTTCAATTTCTTTACAAAATCGGTATTTTTGTTTGTGATATTAAAATGACTTGTCGTTATGAAATTATTGATCGTGGAGGACGAATCCTCATTGCGTGAGTTGCTGGCACGTGCACTTCGCAAAGAGCAATATGTCGTGGAAACGGCCAGTACATACGCCGAGGCTTCGGACAAATTGGCAGCCTATTCGTATGATTGTATCTTATTGGACATTATGCTGCCGGACGGCAACGGGTTGCAACTTCTCGAGCGTCTTCGAAGAGCGGATAAACGCGAAAACGTAATCATTATCTCGGCTCGGGATTCTTTGGAAGACAAGGTCCTCGGGCTGAAAGAAGGTGCGGACGACTACCTGCCTAAACCGTTCCATTTGGCGGAACTCTCGGCGCGTATCCAGAGTGTCATTCGCCGTAGTCGCGGTGGCGGGAAAGGCGGCATTGCGCTGGGTAATGTAACGCTCGACCCGGAAAGTTGCCGAGTGGAAATAGACGGCAAGGAGGTCGCTTTATTGAAAAAGGAGTTCGATATTCTTTCGTATTTCATGCAGCGTCCGCGTCATGTGGTCGATAAGGCAGTTTTGGCCGAAGCCGTATGGGGGGATCATGTCGATCAATCCGATAATTTCCATTTCGTTTATTCGCAGGTCAAAAATCTGCGCCGCAAACTCGAAGAGGCCGGAGCCTCGATCGAAATCAAAGCTGTGTACGGTTTCGGTTACAAACTGATTGATTAAGCAATGCATTTATGAAATTGATCTATAACATATCGCTTCGTTTGTCGCTGGTCTTGTTCCCGCTGATCGCTTTATGGGCGGTCGTGTTTTATTTTACCATGATGGACGAGATAAACGATGAAGCGGACGATGCTCTCGAGGATTATTCGGAATTGATCGTAATGAGGGTGCTTGCCGGGGAGCCTTTGCCCCGTTCGAACGAAGGTTCCAATAACAGTTACACGATCATCCCCGTTGAATCCGGATACGTCGCCACCCGTCCTTCGATCGACTACTACGATACCGAGGTGTATATTCCGGAAAAGGATGAAACCGAGCCGGCCCGGGTGTTGGCGACTATTTTTCAGGATAAGGACGGTAATTTTTATGAACTGAAGGTGGCTATGCCTACTTTCGAAAAAGACGATCTGCTGGAAACAGTCATGTGGTGGGTCGTGTGGCTCTATCTTTTCCTTTTGGTGACAGTTTCCGGAACGACCTTGTGGGTGTTCCATAAAAGCATGCTGCCGCTTTATGAGTTGTTGCATTGGTTGGATAGCTATGCTCCCGGGCGCGAAGTCGCGCCTGTGCCGAACGATACCTCTATTACCGAATTCCGTCGATTGAATGTTGCGGCACAGCAGGCCGTGGATCGCTCCGAGGAGTTGTTCGAGCGTCAAAAACAGTTTATAGGCAATGCCTCGCACGAGTTGCAAACTCCGTTGGCTGTACTTGGCGGACGTATGGAGTATCTGCTCGATTGTGCGGACCTGGACGAGGAAACGACGGGCGAAATTATTCAGATGCGGCGTACGCTCGACCATATCGTCCGGCTGAATAAAACGCTGTTGCTGCTTACCAAGATAGATAACGGTCAGTTTCCGGAGAGCACCGACATCGATCTCGTTCCCCTGGTCGAGGAGCGGAAGGCGCTTTATGACGATATATACGGAGAGCATAAAATCCGTTGTCGTCTGCATTTGCCCGGTACCTTCTCGGTCCGGATGGATGAATCGCTTTGTTCGATATTGGTTTCCAACCTGATCAAGAACGCCTACCTTCACAGTGCCGACGGAGCCGCCGTAGATATTCGTATCGAGGGAAATGTATTGACGGTTATTAACGACGGAGTATCGCCGCTTGATGAGAAACATATTTTCGAACGCTTTTATCAGGGGTCGCAAAAAGAAGGCTCGACAGGGCTCGGTTTGGCACTGGTCAAAGCCATAACGGATTATTATCGCCTCGGACTAATTTATTACTTCGAAAATGGCCGCCACCATTTTGGCGTAAGCTGGCGATAATTGGGACGACGATCAGCTGCATTCGAATATGACGACTGTTTTTTGCTGATTTCGGCGATAACCCTCTGTTACCGGTTCTGACTCTGTCCGAAATCCCTTTCTCGGAGGAAAGTCGAAGCATATCGGCCGGTTTCGGATCGGGGTATCGAAATATATAATCGGGTTCGGAAAAAATATTTTGTTAAAATATCGAAATTCCAAATTCGCTCCAAAATCGGTTCTCAATTTTGTACCATACAAACCGATCGGGTGATCTCCCGATAAAAAATATTGAGAAAATGAAGAACACGAGAAAAATGATGGCGTTTTTGATCGGCATCACGCTGCTGACAATCTCGCCGGCTTATGCCGATCACGACCGTGCGGTCACAACCGAACAGATGCCGCGACAGGCGCAAGAGTTCATTGCCCGGTATTTTCCCGGTGAAAAAATCGCCTACGCAAAAAAAGAAAGCGATTTTTTCGAAGTCATTTACGAAGTGATGTTTACGAACGGCAGCAAGGTCGAGTTCCGTCGAAACGGAGCGTGGAAAGAGGTGGATTGCCGTTATTCGTCGTTACCCGCAGGAATCGTTTCGATGCCGATCGAAACCAAAGTACAGGAGCTGTATCCGGGTGCTGCGGTCATCAAAATCGAACGCGACAAGCAGGAGGTCGAGGTCAAGTTGAATAACGGAATGGAGCTGACTTTTGATCGAAGTCATAATTTGATAGGTATCGACGATTGATACCCCGTCCGTTTCCGATAAAGATTTTTCAGGCTGTGATTTCGCAGTACAAATTATTGATAAACATTTAAGTAAACGAAACAATGAATACGAAGAAAAAAACATTATCTGTTTTAACAATGGCTGCGACGGCTCTCCTGTTCGCTGCGTGCGACAAGGATGAAGTCGGAGGACCGGGCGACTCACATATTTCGCAGGAGGTATTGGCGGCTTTTAACGCTCGTTATCCGGGTGCCCAAGATGTACGATGGTCCCTTCGAGGCGACTATGCTGTGGCGAACTTTTTCTTCGAGGCTGCCCGGACGGAATCCAGGGCCAACAATGCGGCATGGTTCGAAAATGCAAACGGACAATGGGCCATGACCGAAACGAATATCGACTTCGCGGCACTTCCGCAGGCTGTCCGGGAAGGTTTCGATGCCAGCAAATATACCGAAGCCGAAGGATGGACCCGTACTGGTAAGGTGGATAAGCTCGAGCGCAAGGAGGTCGTCGGGGCCGGTGGCAGCGAGGGTGTGACCGTTGTCTATGTTATCGGCGTCACCCGCACGGCAGACGGCATAACGACCGGGATGGACCTGTATTTTTCGACCGAAGGCGTATTGGTGAACGAAGTAACCAATGCTGCGGATGATGGTTATGAAGACTATATTCCAGAGAAACCTGCGGCGGGTATCGAACAGCAGATTCAAGGTTACCTCGATGATAACGGCGGAGGCTCGGTGATAGACGTGGACCGGGAATACGGAGGTACGGAAGTCGAGCTTGTTTGCGGCGGTTACAAGCATGAACTCTATTTCGATGCGCAGGGGAACCGCATCTATGCAAAGATCGAATACGGACGTCGGGATATTGGTTCGGCCGTGCCGGAAGCGATTTACAATGCGGTAGCGGCCGACCAGCAGCTGTCGAGCCCCAACGATATCGACGACATCGAAAAATGGTCACTCGATAAGGCTACGGCAGACGGAATCAGCGTTTTCTGGTGTGTCGAAGTGGAGACACGGCATAAAGAGGTAGATATTTACGTAAACGATTCCCCTGTTCGGATCATTCCCCGTCCTGTAATAGATATGGGAAACACGGGAGGTAATGGACTGCCGGTAGAGGATGAGATCGAGCGCTTCCTGAACGATCGTTATCCGGGAGCTAAGGTCGTGGAACGCGACTATGATGACGGATGTCTTGAACTGACGATTCTTCACGAAAATCTCAGGAAAGAGGTGCTTTTCGACGGTCGCAACAACTGGCTCCGCACCGAGTGGGAGCTCCACCGGTTGCCGCAAAATATTTTGGATGCGGTGCAGCAGGCTGGCTATACCCTCGACGACGACGAATTTGAATGCATCGAAACTTCCGGCGGGATGTGGTATGAGTTCGAAGCACGAAAAGACCGTCGAGAGTATGATTTGCGTGTGGATACGAACGGAAATATCGAGGCCTACGAAGATTGATGGATCGGCTAGACAACTTTTGAATTTTTGTATGGCTAATATTCACTTGATTAAAATCAATGTATTATGAAAAAGATGATTTTAGCAGTGGCATTGTTGCTTACAGGCATCGTGTCGGCCCAGGCCGACGGACGCGAGAAACCGATTACGATCGACAACCTTCCTAAAGCCGCGCAGGAGTTTCTCGCTACGTATTTCAAGGATCTGACCGTAGCTTATGCGGTTGAGGAGAGCAAATACTTCGGTTCGGAATATGAGGTGACTTATACCGACCGCACGGAAGTGGAATTCCGTGCCGACGGTCAGTGGTCGGCGGTCGATCGTAAATATTCGGCCGTTCCTGCGGCGATCGTTCCCCAGCAGATCGCGGATTTCGTAGCGAAGATGAACTACCCCGGTCAGTTTATCCGCAAGATCGACCGTGATGCCTATTCGTGGGAAATCGAACTGTCGAACGGATTGGAAGTCGAATTCGATTTGAATTTCAACGTCATAGACTATGATGACTAAAATTCCCGAAGTTTTGAAATCCGGCTCGGGAAAAAGGTGGGTATGGATCACGGGTGTCGTTGCTATATTCGCTCTACTCTTTGCAATCGCATGGAATATAGAGTGTGAAAGAGCCGTAGCGCCACAGGAACTGCCCGGTGAGGCCCGCTCTTTTATCGCACAGCATTATCCGGAAGAGAATCCCGTTTTGGTAATCAAGACGCTCGACGAACTTGCAGTTACGTATAAAGTCGTTTTCGCCGACGGTACCCAAGTGAAATTTCGCCGAAATGGAATGTGGCGAGAAATTAAAAGCCGTTCGCGGGCGGTTCCGTCGGCTGTTGTTCCGGCGCAGATTGCGGATTACGTCGCTCGGAACTTTCCGGGAACCTTCCTCGTCGGAATCGAGCATACTTGCCGGGAATGGGAAGTGAAGTTGAACAATACGATCGAATTGACCTTCGATGACAAGCGTTTCGCGTTGAAAGAGTACGACGATTGATCGATATATTGTTCCGCTTTCCCGGAAATGGGGAGTATATTATTGGGAGGTAAAAACCAGCTTCCGGATCGGAGGCTGGTTTTGCTTTGTGGATGTTATTTCCGATTGCTGAAAAGTGTCGGGTATTTCGCTTTTCGAAAAGCGGTTGCGGAATGTGTATCGTTTACTATTGCGGTTGCGAGTTGTTACGCAGTGTGGTTCAGACGGATTTTTGTTTCCCGTTCCGAAGAATCCAAGGGGGCGACGGTTTATCGCTGCAAATGGTCGTGAAATCGGGTTGCAGCCATCGATGTATCGGAGGTGTTCGTCGAATAATTTTTAAGCTCAATATAGAAATCGGTTCTTGCGGGATGGAGGATGCTTGCGGAAAGGTTAAAACCAAGCCGCCCGGGAAGGCGGCTTGAGAAAAATGGAGAGTTAATTTAGTTGGAATTGGTCGTTTATCGTAAACTTCCGGAAATAAAATTAAGAAAAATTTTTCGAAAAATAAAATTGTTGCGAGAAAAAAATATCGATACACTCCCCGAAAAGAGGAGTGTATCGGCTTTAGGACGTATTCTGGTGTTTCAGAGTGTATGCAAGGAAGGAATCAACCTCCGATCTCGCTCAATTCCAGCCATCGCATGCTTTTGGTGTCGATCTGGTCCATGAGTGCCGTGATCCGCTCCGAAAGCGCCGTAAGCTCTTCGAACGGCAGGTCGCCGGACGAGAGTTTTTCTTCGATCGCGGCTTTCTCCTGTTCTAATTCCGGTATTTCGGCTTCGAGATGCTCCATCTCCCGTTTTTCCTGGAAGGTGAGCTTGCGTGCCGCTCCTGTTTTTGCCGGGGCCGTCCCGGACTTCCGGATCTCCCCGCCCCTGCTTCCGGATGCCGTGCTCTTGGCTTTTTCCTGGGCGACGGCAGCCTGTTTCGCCGCTTCGTAGTCGCGTTTCCAAGCGGTGTAGTCGGAGTAGGTGCCGGCGAATTCGCGGATCTCCCCGCCTCCGCAGAAGACGAGCAGATGGTCGGCGACCTTATCGACGAAGTAGCGGTCGTGCGAAACCACGATCACGCACCCCTTGAATGCTTGCAGGTACTCTTCCAGTACGCCGAGCGTCACGATGTCCAGGTCGTTCGTAGGCTCGTCGAGGATCAGGAAATTGGGACTCTGTATCAGGATCGTGCAGAGGTATAACCGCTTGCGCTCGCCGCCGCTGAGCCTTGCGACATAACTGTACTGCACCTCGGGCGGGAAGAGGAAATATTGCAGGAATTGCGATGCGCTCATCCGGCGTCCGTCGCCCAGGTGGATTTCGTGGGCGATGTCGGTTACGATGTCGATCACCCTCTTTCCCTCGT
>ENA-OOYX01000353-OOYX01000353.1-human-gut-metagenome-genome-assembly--contig:-NODE-353-length-33905-cov-2.875657_pt1 | contig 33905 bp, 36 predicted proteins | sample MGYA00241182_ERZ501387 | MGnify/ENA primary metagenome ERZ501387 (study PRJEB25962, sample SAMEA2042740) | human gut metagenome | biome: human gut; feature: human-associated habitat; material: faeces...
AGACTGGCACCGTTTGATATCAAGGAACTCAGAGACCTGACAGCTTATGATGAACTGGAGCTTGATACTCTGGGAGATGAGAAGACAGCACTGTTCCTGATCATGTCAGATACAGATGGGACCTTTAACTTCCTGATTTCCATGATCTATACACAGATGTTCAATCTTCTGTGTGAGAAAGCGGATGATGTGTATGGTGGAAGATTACCGGTACATGTAAGATGTCTGATTGATGAGGCGGCGAATATCGGCCAGATACCGAACCTGGAGAAGCTGGTTGCAACGATCCGAAGCCGAGAAATATCAGCATGCCTGGTATTACAGGCCAAGTCGCAGCTGAAAGCGATTTATAAGGATAACGCTGATACTATCATCGGCAACATGGATTCACAGATTTTTCTTGGTGGTACGGAACAGACCACTTTGAAGGATCTGAATGCGATTCTGGGAAAAGAGACAATCGATATGTATAATACAGGTCAGTCTAAAGGATCCCAGGAAAGCTACAACATGAATTACCAGAAACTTGGTAAGGATCTTATGACAATGGATGAACTGGCGGTCATGGACGGCTCAAAATGTATTGTGCAGGTCCGTGGTGTAAGACCTTTCTTATCCGATAAATATGATTTGACGCAGCATCAGAATTACAAGCTGACGGCAGATTATGATAAGAGGAATTACTTTGATGTAGTAAAATTCCTCAGCCACAACTTAATACTGAAAGCAGATGACGAATACCAGGTCATCGATGTAACCGAGTAAAGAGCTCTTTCCATCCGGCGATAAAGGCCGGGAGGCAGGAGCTTTTACTATATTCCCGAACAGGAAATGAAAGTATTTCTAGATGGGGAGTAAATATGCGCGCATAGCCGGGATCACTGCAGGGAGACCGGCAGTAACTATAAACCGCCCTTTGGTCAGGGCAGAAGGAAAAAGTATATCACACAAAAATTATTTAATGGAGGAATTTGAATTATGGCATTTTTTACAAGCGCAGTAGGAACATTGCAGACACTTGTTATCGCTCTTGGAGCCGGACTTGGAATCTGGGGAGCAATCAACCTTATGGAAGGCTACGGAAATGATAATCCCGGAGCAAAGTCCCAGGGAATGAAGCAGCTTATGGCAGGCGGTGGTGTAGCCCTTATCGGTACCACTCTTGTACCTTTGCTTTCCGGTCTTTTCTAAGAGGCAGCGTGACAGGATCACGCAGGAAGACAACTGAATATGGATAGGACACAGGGCCGGAGGCATAAGTGCTCTCCGGTTCTTTGAATGTCCGGAAGAAACTTTAATCAAATTCGGCAGAAAAGAATAACAGCCGAAAATCATGAAAATTATGGAGGATTTATATTATGGCATTTTTTAACAGCGCAGTAGGAACTTTACAGACTCTGGTAATCGCCCTTGGAGCCGGACTTGGAATCTGGGGTGCAATCAACCTTATGGAAGGATATGGAAACGATAATCCTGGAGCGAAGTCCCAGGGAATGAAGCAGCTTATGGCTGGCGGCGGTGTAGCACTTATCGGAACCACACTTGTACCATTACTTTCCGGCTTATTCTAAATCAGGTTTGGATCATGGGGCAGGGAAATCCCTGTCCCGGAGGAAAGGAGGAAATAATTGAACAGCATAATTCAGCAGATTACTGACTGGCTGAAAGGCATTCTCGTATCGGGAATCATGGATAATCTCACCAATACGTTTTCCTCTGTGAATGACCAGGTGGGGCAGATTGCAACAGAAGTGGGGAAGACACCAAGCAACTTCATGCCGGCAGTCTTCAATATGGTCAGGAACCTGTCAGAATCCGTGATCATGCCGGTTGCCGGAATACTGCTCACATTCATTGCGTGTTATGAGCTTATACAGCTGATCATCAGTTATAACAATCTGGCAAGTTTTGAGACATGGTTCATCTGGAAATGGATCTTCAAGACTTTCGTGGCAGTGGAACTGATCACACACACATTTGATATCACGATGGCGGTATTTGATGTGTCACAGAGTGTGGTGCGGCAGGCAGGAGGCATTATACAGGGAAGCACGGCAGTAGATGCAAGTACGCTGGCAACCATGCAGTCCACACTGGAGGCTATGGAACTGGGACCACTTTTTGCAATATTTTTACAGTCATTTATCGTGCAGTTTCTCATGTACGTGCTTTCGGCAGTCATCTTTGTGATCATCAATGGACGTATGGTGGAAATCTATCTGATGGTCAGTCTGGCACCGCTCCCATTTGCAACCTTTGGAAACAGGGAACAGAGCATGATGGGCCAGAATTATATGAGAAGTCTGTTTGCACTGGGATTTCAGGGATTTCTGATCATGGTATGTGTGGGAATCTATGCAGTCCTGATCCAGTCAGTAGCATTCAGCACAGATATCATTGCTTCGTTATGGAAGGTTATGGGCTTTACGATCCTGTTGGCATTTACCTTATTTAAGACCGGAGCAGTAGCACACAGTATATTCCATGCACATTAAGGAGGCAGAGTATGGCAGCATCTTATATCAGTGTTCCAAGGGACCTGACAAAAGTAAAAAGCAAGGTGATGTTCAATCTGACAAAAAGGCAGCTGATCTGTTTTGGCATGGCGGTACTGATCGGAGTACCGTCATTTTTTCTGATGAAGACAGTAATGAAGACCAATACGGCAGTTATGGGAATGATGGTCATTATGATGCCATTCTTTTTCCTTGCCATGTATGAGAAAAACGGGCAGCCGCTGGAAGTCATTTTGAACCATATGATACAGGCAATTTTCAAAAGACCGAAGATCCGCCCATATAAGACGGATAACTATTACGCAGCACTTCTGCGTCAGGCAGAGGCAGAAAAGGAGGTAGAAAAGATTGTTAGACTTTCTCAAAAAGAAAAATCAGGAGAGCAGGAAGTTCACAATGCCGGAAGGATTAAGCAAAGCAGACCAGATGGCAGTAAGGGAAATCGTAAGAAATGCCCGGAAAAATGATGGCATACCGAAGACGGCACAGCAGAGCATTCCTTTTGACAGGATGTTCCCGGATGGTATCTGCCGTGTAGGGCTTGATTATTATACAAAGACAGTCCAGTTTCAGGATATCAATTACCAGCTGGCACAGCAGGAAGACAAGACGGAGATCTTTGAGGAATGGTGCGCATTCTTAAATTTCTTTGACAGTTCCGTAAAGTTTCAGCTTTCATTTGAAAATATGGCAACGGATGTATCGGATTTTGAGAAGAGCATCAAGATTTCCCATAAAAATGACGGATTCGATGATGTCAGGGATGAGTATTCGGAAGTTCTTCTTCACCAGATGGAAGCAGGAAACAATGGTCTTACCAAGACGAAATATCTTACTTTCGGGATACATGCGGAGTCCATGAAGACAGCAAAACCGAGACTTACGCATATCGAAACAGATATCCTCAATAACTTCAAGAGACTGGGAGTGCAGGCAAGGAGCTTAAACGGAAGTGAAAGACTGGAACTGATGCACAGACAGTTTCATATGGGGGATGATGCGAAGTTCCGTTTCGACTGGAAGTACCTGACGGGATCAGGACTTTCGGTTAAGGATTTTATTGCACCGAGCAGCTTTGCATTTCCTACCGGAAGATATTTTCAGATCGGAGAGATGTATGGATGCATGAGCTTTTTATCCATTGATGCATCAGATATCAGCGACAGGCTTCTGGCGGATTTCCTTTCCATGGAATCAAGCCAGATCGTTACCATGCATATCCAGTCTGTAGATCAGAATGAGGCAATCAAGACCATCAAGCATACGATCACAGAGCTTGACCGTTCCAAGATAGAGGAACAGAAAAAAGCAGTAAGAGCCGGCTATGACATGGATATCATCCCATCGGATCTTGCAACTTATGGCAAAGATGCAAAGGCACTCTTAAAAGAATTGCAGTCCCAGAATGAAAGAATGTTTCTTCTGACATTTCTGGTCATGAATACAGGAAAGACAAAGCAGCAACTGGAAAACAATGTGTTCCAGGCGGCTTCCATTGCACAGAAACATAACTGCAATCTGATCAGGCTGGATTACCAGCAGGAGCAGGGCCTTATGAGCACATTGCCACTGGCAAATAACCTGATCGAGATTCAGAGAGGAATGACCACATCCAGTACGGCTATTTTTGTGCCGTTCACAACTCAGGAGCTTTTCCAGAGAGGGGATGAGGCATTGTATTATGGTCTGAATGCACTTTCCAACAATATGATCATGGTGGACAGAAAGAAACTGAAAAATCCGAATGCACTGATCCTTGGTACACCGGGATCTGGCAAGTCATTTTCTGCAAAGAGAGAGATTGCCAACAGTTTTCTGGTTACGGATGATGACATTATCATCTCGGATCCGGAGTCAGAGTATTCTCCGCTGGTCGCAAGGTTCGGTGGACAGGTTATCAGGATCAGTCCGACATCCGACCAGTACATCAACCCTATGGACATCAATATGAACTATTCGGATGACGACAACCCGATTGCACTGAAAGCAGATTTTATTCTGTCCTTATGTGAGCTGATCGTTGGGAACAAGGATGGTCTGCGTCCGGTAGAAAAGACGGTCATTGACCGCTGTATCAGGCAGATCTATCAGAAATATTTTGAAAATCCGGGACCGGAGAATATGCCAATCCTGGGAGACTTGTACCAGGCACTTCTTGCACAGGAAGAGCCGGAGGCAAAGCATGTGGCAACAGCACTTGAAATCTATGTGTCTGGTTCCCTGAATGTGTTCAACCACAGGACCAATGTGGAGCTTACGAACCGCCTTGTATGTTATGACATCAAGGATCTGGGAAAGCAGCTCAAAAAGATCGGAATGCTCGTGGTACAGGATCAGGTATGGGGAAGAGTAACGGAAAACCGGATCCAGGGAAGATCGACCAGATACTATATGGATGAGATGCACCTTCTCCTCCGTGAAGACCAGACGGCAGCCTATACGGTTGAAATCTGGAAGCGTTTCAGAAAATGGGGAGGAATCCCGACCGGCATCACCCAGAATGTAAAGGACCTTCTTGCTTCCAAGGAAGTGGAGAATATCTTTGAAAACTCTGATTTCATCTATATGCTCAACCAGGCAGTAGGGGACAGACAGATCCTTGCAAAGCAGTTAAATATCAGCCCTCACCAGCTTTCGTATGTAACACATTCGGGAGAAGGCGAAGGGCTTTTATTCTATGGAAATGTGATCCTTCCATTCGTGGACAGATTCCCGACAAATACGGAGCTTTACCGTATCATGACAACCAGACTGTCCGAAGTGGCTGATGCAAAGAAGGAACAGTCAGCGTAGTGGCTGTTTCTTCGGAAAGGATAGAGCATGAATGAAGAAAAATATACAAGGGATTCTGCTAAGAAGTCCACCCGGAAGAAAAAAGTGAATCCGGATATCCATGCAGGGAAAAGCCACAGCGAAAAGCTGAAAAATGATTCGTCGGCAGCCAGAAGTTACCGTGGCAAGATCCGGTACGGGAAAAAGGATAATTCTCTGTCTGTCAGCGAAGCAAAAGAACTTCGCAGTATGAAAAAACAGGGGAGAAGGAGGATATATAAAAATCAGGCAGTTGCAGCCACAGTAAGAAAAACCACGATTAAAAATGAGGATGACAACAGTGGAACAGACAGCCTGAATGCAGGGCTGGCGGCTGTGGAGACCGGTATTGGAAAAGTACGGGAGCATGGACAGGCAAGAAAATATTCTTCCAAGATCCATAACCGCAGTGACCATCTGGATGCCGTGCAGGGAGCAAGAGGAGCGAAAGAAGCCGGAGAGGCGGGAGAAAGCACCATGTCAGCTACCGTGAAGAAAACACGCAAAAAGCTGATGCAGAGGGAATTTGCTGAGGCGGCAGCAAAGAAGCAGGCAAAGGAAGCTGCAAACGGAGCAGGAAAGATCAGTAAAAAGCTGACGGATCAGGCGGAGGACCTGATGGGAAGGCTTGCAGAGATGCTGAAAGAATTCTGTGAAGACCATCCGGTCGGCATGATCATAGCGGTGGCAATTCTGATCGTTGTTCTTGTAATATCAGGAGCACTGACATCCTGTTCTGCTCTTGGAAGCGGCATAAACAGTGGAACTGTGGCAACTTCATTTACCGCTGAGGATGATGATATCAGGCAGGTGGAAGCAGATTATGTGGCACTGGAGACGGCACTGCAGAATAAAGTGGACAGCATTGAGACAGATCATCCGGGATATGACGAATACAATTATTCGCTTTCAGAGATATCCCATAATCCTTTTGAACTGGCGGCACTGCTGACGGTTCTGTATGAGAACTATACACCGTCAGAGGTTCAGTCAAAATTACAGACCATCTTTGATTATCAGTATACGCTGACATCAACGGAAGTTGTGGAGATCAGAACCAGGACAGAGACCAGATGGCATTATGTGACACATTACCGGGATGAGGAAAGAACCGGATACCGCCTGGTAAACGGACGTCTTGAATCCTATACCTATACCGTGTCAGTTCCATATGAGGTATATGAATCCTATGAGGTTGAAGTGGAGTATGAGTACAAGATACTGAATACAACGCTGACCAACAATGGAATATCCGCAGCTGTCAGTGCACTGAATCTGACGCAGGATCAGATGGAACGGTATACGCTGCTTCTGGAGACCAGAGGCAACAAACCGGATATCTTCGGGGATAATGTATATGCAAATCCGGGTGTATCGGAGGAATATGAGAGATATGCCGTACCGGGAGAATACCTGACGGACCAGCAGTTTTCCAATATGCACCGGGAAGCCGAAAAGTATCTTGGATATCCTTATGTATGGGGAGGATCCTCACCGGGTACAAGTTTTGACTGTTCTGGTTTTGTGAGCTATGTCATCAATAATTGTGGAAATGGCTGGAACTATGGCAGGCTTACGGCAAATGGCTGGAAGAATGCAACCGCAAGAGTGGCAGCTTCCGATGTAAAACCGGGAGATCTGGTCTTTTTCCAGGGAACCTATAACACTGCCGGAGCATCCCATGTGGGTATTGTAGTCGATCCGGTAAATAAGATCATGATTCACTGTGGCAATCCAATCCAGTATGCGTCATATGATACACCATACTGGAGGGCACATGCCTATTGCTATGGAAGAATCCAGTAATTATGAATGCAGCGAAAGTCACCAAAGTGGTGGCTTTTTTGCTGTCACAAAGGAAAGGAGAGCGCTTATGTATGCAAAGTTAGATAAGCTCCGCGAGGATCTGAAAAAGGCAGTAGCCAAAAGAGAGGCAGCGGATGCAAAGGTAAAGCAGCTGGAAGCAAAGCTGAAAGAAGAGGAAAACCAGCAGATCGTCAGTGATGTTGCATCCTATAATTTATCACCGGAACAGCTGGCACAGTTCTTACAGCTTGCAAACAGTGGAAGATTACAGGAAATGCTCAGCGGACAGGTTCCGATGCCCGGAGCCGTGAATGCAGATACATCCGGTAAAAAACAGGATGAAGACAATGAGACAGATATGGATAAGGAAGAGGAGGATTTCTTAGATGAAGAGAATGAATAATTTGAAAAACGTGATCGCAGCAAAGATTATGGGAGGTCTGGTAATCGGAATGGCAGCCGTTGCGGGTGTGTCACCGGTTACTGTATTTGCACAGAGTCAGGAAGCAGAATGCATCTGTGACGAAAAGTGCTCACAGGATTCCATCAATGAGGAATGTGCAGTATGCCTTTATGATTACAATGTCTGCCAGGGTGTAGATGCACATATAGAAGATTCAGAGGAATGTACTGAGACAGCCGAGGAAAACTACGGTCCTCTTACACCGGATGGAAATATGAATCTGGTGGATGATTACGGTTCCATTGAGGCAGGTGGCAAGCAGTTCATTACGGTCACAACCAAGTCCGGCAATTATTTCTATATCATCATTGACCGTGATGATAAGGGAACAGAGACCGTGCATTTCCTGAATCTTGTTGATGAATCAGACCTTTTGAAGCTCATGGAGGATGATGAGGTGGAGTCCTATATGAATTCCCAGGGAATGACCGCTTCGGAGAAAGAGAAAGAGGAAGTAAAAAGTACAGAGGCTACAGAAGAAATCTCTGAGGAGCCAAAGGAAGAGGCAAAAGCTCTTGAGACCGGTAAGAAGAAAAATGTAACAGGAATTATGGCACTGGTTCTGATCGCAGCCATTGGTGGTATTGGTGGATTTATGTATATGAAGTCCAATAAGGGAAAGAAAAAAGCAGATGCACCGGATCCGGATGCAGATTACTTCGACAGTGATGATGACGAGGATTATCTTGCAGATATGGACATTGAGGAAGAGTCTGTATCAGATGCAGAGGAAGAAAGCCCTGCTGAAGAAGATACAGGAGAAGATGATCAGGACGAGATGGATGAAGAGTAGCATCAAGGGAATGAGGCAGTCGTAAGGCTGCCTTTTTCTGATGGGAGGAATCTATGGAAGACAAGGAATTTGATAAGCTCACACCAGAGGAGAAAAAGGCAAGATTTCAGAAAGCAGTAGATGATTATAACAGTGGATTTGTTGAAGTGGATTATACATTTAGATCTGTTGCATCAATACGTGTTGAAGAAGCTATGGAAGATGCCGGAAGGGTGTCGGAGGAGTTCAAGCCGGCACAGATCAAGGTAATCTATGAAGCAGCCGAGGCAGATCTGAACCTGGAGCATTACATGAATCCTAAATTTTCTGCATCACATATGAAATTCATCATGGAGCAGGAAAAGGCTGGAAAGGATGTCACATGGCTTCCGATTGGGAAAATCCTCCACAGGAGTATCGTGGAGAAACCGCTTACTAGAGACCAGATAAGAAGGATAAAGGAAAGGATGCAGAGGGCAGAACCTAAGGATTCTGTGATAGCAGATCTGCATGAAAAGAAAAAAGAAGCGGCCAGGGTGCCGAAGAAACAGGGACAGCAAAAGGAGAAAGGAGAGCGGTAGTATGGCAAGAAAAAGCAGATATCTGGGATATATGAAGGAATTGCAGAAGATTTCCAAGCATGAGAGGACATCTACAAAAGAATCTTTGCTGGACAAGCTCAGGAGTATGAAAAACAGGGAGTTCACAATGAACATACCTGTTGGGGAAGGAGCGGAGGATGAACATTAGCGGAATTCGTCCGAAACAGGAATTTTATGCCGGCGTGGAGAAGCAGGAACCGGAGAAAAAAGAAATGCATCGACTGAATCAGGTGGCTATCCGTATGGTGGAAATGCCGCCTCTTTTCAGTGAGGAACCGATGAATGGTCCGGCGGCAGCAGTAAAAGTTATGGCAGATACGTTTCGGGATTATGACCGGGAAGTTGTTGCTGTAGTGAATCTGCGGGCTGACATGAGACCAATCAATATAAATATTGCAAGTATAGGAGCTCTTGACCAGTCGATTGCACATCCAAGGGAGATTCTTAAGAGTACCATTTTGTCCAATGCAGCAGCTATCATATTGGTTCATAATCATCCGTCCGGCAGACTGGTTCCAAGTGAGGAAGATATCGGTCTGACTGACAGAATGAATAAGATTTGTGATTTGATAGGTGTTAAATTGGTGGACCACATCATAGTGGGACCTGGAAATGAATTTTATTCATTTCAGGAGAAAAACCAGATGCCTTTAGCGTCATTGAAGCTGACAGAAAATCTGGAAGATATAGAACTGGAGGGATTTAGAGTGGCAGAAAATACAGCGGTAAAAGAAGAGAAGAAGGTAATCACGCTTACGGTTGCGGAATGCATGGAATTTCACAGCATGGGCGAATTTCATGAGAATATCAAGAGTGTGGCAGAGGCGGTAGCAAAATTCAAAGCAATTCCACCGGAGCGTATGCATGGAGTTCCGGCAATCGGAATCAGGGCGGCTGATCCAAAGGATCCGGATGAATATACGGAGATGGATGTACTGATCGGGAGAAGGATTGACATGGATATGCTTCGTTACATACCGGAGATTGCAGACAGCTGGCAGGCACAACAGATGATTGCATCACTGATCCATGAGATGCCGGATGTAAAAGTTGTGGGACAGATTCCCGACAGCATACAGAAGAAAATCGACTGGCTGGAGTCCAGGGATAAGCGGACGGATGAATTGCAGCAGATAACGGACAAACTGGAGAAGGGAGTTGTGGAGGTGTTCCAGAGTGACAGATATAAGCAGTTTCTTGACACGATGGCGAAATTTCCAAGATATTCCGTAAACAATTCTCTTCTGATCATGATGCAGAAACCGGATGCACAGCTGTGCCAGAGTTTTACCGGTTGGAAGCAGATGGGGCGGTATGTGAAAAAGGGAGAAAAGGGAATAAGCATCCTTGCCCCGGCACCTTATAAGATCGAAAGGGAACAGACAAAACTGGATGATAAGGGAAGACCGGTATTTGATGCTGACGGAGAACCGGTAAAGGAGAAAGTGGAAGTCACGATCCGGGCGTTTAAGGTGGTAAAGACATTTGACCTGTCCCAGACAGATGGAAAAGAACTTCCTACCATCGGTCCGTCTGAACTGGTGGGAAATATTGAAGGATATCCAAAGCTCTTGCAGGCACTACAGGAGATCAGCCCGGTCCCGGTAGCTTTTGAGCTGATTGATGGAGATGCCAAGGGATTCTATCATCTGGAAGATAAGAAAATTGTGGTTCAGGATGGCATGAGTGAAGTACAGACCATAAAGACACTGCTTCATGAAATGGCACACCAGAAACTGCATGACAAGGATAATGTGCCGGAGGCAAAAGACATTTCAAGGAATGGGAAAGAAGTGGAGGCTGAGAGTGTTGCATATGTAGTATGCCAGCATTACGGAATCAACACTTCTGACTATTCCTTTTCTTATGTCGCGGGCTGGTCAGAGGGAAAGGAAACACCGGAGCTGAAAGCATCCCTTGATAAGATCCGCCAAACAGCGTCGGAGTTCATCTATCAGATTGACCAGAAGATGGAAGTGCTGATGGCAGATAAGGACCAGGTGCAGGAATCGGCAAAAGCACCAAGTCCGTTTGCACAGGAGCTTATGGATAAAATTACAGAGGGTGCAAAGGATCTGGGCTTTATTCCAGTTGTACCTGAGATACAGGAGAAAACTGCCAACCCGGAATTAAAGGTAGTTGTTGACAAGGCCCTGAAGGATCTTGATAAGAAAAGGACTCTGTCAAAGGTAAAGGAGTCTGTGAAATCAAAGCTGAAATCCAATACGGAAAAGGCAGAGAAGGCACCTAAGAAAAGCAGAACATCGAAAGCGAAGGAGGAAAGGGCATGAATCAGAAAGAGTTCAATGAAGTGATCGTCAGGCAGACAGATCATTGTAAATCCATGCTGGTAGCAAAGGGAGCAGAGTATGCTCCCAGAGCAGTGAAGAATACGGCAGTGGACAGACTGGCACATTTTAAGAAGGTAGCAGTGGTGCTGAATACCACGCCGAGAGCAGCACTTATGGGGATGCTGTCCAAGCATCTGATCTCTGTATCGGATATGTGTATGGGTGAGCAGCAGTATTCCAAAGAGCAGTGGGATGAGAAGATCACCGACAGTATTAACTATTTCCTGATTCTTTGTGCGATTGTAGAGGAGGAACTGAATGAAGAAAATTGAAGTGAAGATATTAAATCCGGAATCCATTGACCAGGCAGAGAAGCTGATGGTCTGTGCGGCAAGGCTGACACAGAGAGGACATCAGATTTCCTGCCTGGATGATTTCATGGATCTGTATGAAAAGCCATATCAGAGATCAACCGTGGCAAATCTTGTGAAGCTGCCACATCCGACAATCCAGAAGTTTGGAATCATCAATGTGGTTGTAGTCGGTGCATCCAGAAGATTCCTGGCACAGATTACCAGGCACCAGAATGAAGTGAAATATATGTCGGCAAGCCTGCAATACAGTGACTATTCAGGAGTGGAGGATTTTGTCATTCCCTATGATCTGATAGGAACCAGACAGGAGGAAGGATATTTAAGACAGTGCAGCATGGCAATGAAAAATTACCAGGAAATGATCAGATCCGGGGTTGATAATGATTCAGCAGGATATTGTGCACCGCAGGGAATGAGAAATATCCTTCTGATCAGTGCAACACCGTATCAGTGGAAGCACATGATCCGTCAGAGAACATGCAGGAGAAACACAAAGGAAACCAGATATGTGATGCTGAAAATCTGGGAACAGCTTCTGGAGCAGAACAGGGAACTGTTTTCTGACTGTGGGCCATTCTGTATGAATGGTGGCTGTGAGGAAGGAAAGATGACCTGCGGAAAGAGTATTCCTCCGCAGATGTCGCCAACAGACATTATCAGGGTGGATTTCCCAAAACTGTGCGAAGAGAGTGTGTTGGAGGAAGGAGTATCAGATGAAGATACAGCTGATTGATTTTGGTGGGAGAAGTCCAGAGAGGGCTCATGCTAATGATGCCGGTGCGGATGTATTCAGTCCAAAGGATGAAGTAATCCGGCCGGGAGATATCTGTAAGCTGCCTCTTGGATTTGGATTAAAAATACCGGATGGCTATGCCGGATACATATTTCCAAGGAGTGGATTAAGCTCACAGGGAATTGTGTGCGAGCTGCCACCTATTGATTCAGGATATACAGGAGAGGTTCATGCAATCATCTCCAATGTTGGAAAAAGAGAATATGAAATCAAGGAGGGTGATAAGGTAGGACAGCTTGTGATCATGCCGGTTTTGATACCGGATTTTACTTTTGAGAACTGGAAAGAGCGCGGAACAGGAGCTTTTGGTTCGACAGGAAGATAAGGAGGATGTGGATGTCATATAAGTTAGTAATTGCTGAGAAACCTTCGGTGGCGCAGTCCATCGCAAAGGTAATTGGTGCAGATAAGAGAGAGGACGGATACCTGGAGGGCAATGGTTATATTGTCAGCTGGTGTGTGGGGCATCTGGTGGAGCTTGCCCCACCGGAGTCCTATGATGAGAAATATGAAAAGTGGAGATATGAGGATCTTCCAATCCTGCCTTCAGAATGGAATTACCAGATTGCAGAAGCAACCCGAAAGCAGTTCGGAATTCTGAAAAAACTGATGGAAAGAGAGGATGTAACCGGATTAGTGGAAGCCACTGATGCCGGACGAGAGGGAGAGCTGATCTTCCGGCTTGTATATGATCAGGCAAAATGCAAAAAGCCATTCGAGCGCTTATGGATTTCTTCAATGGAAGACCAGGCGATTTCGGATGGTTTTTCTCATCTGAAAAATGGCAGGAAATATGATGATCTCTATCGGGCGGCACTATGCAGGGAGCGAGCGGACTGGATTGTTGGAATGAATGCAACCAGGTTATTTTCAACTTTGTATGGACAGACACTGAATGTTGGAAGAGTCATGACACCGACACTTGCCATGATCGTACAGAGGGAGGCAGAGATTGATGGATTTAAGCCGGAACCAATTTACAGACTGTCCATCAGCTGCGGAGGCATTACGGCATTATCAGATCGTTTCGAGAAGAAACAGGATGCAGAGAATATCCTGAATGTGCTGAAAGAACAAAAGGCCGCACAGGTGACAAAGATTGATCCGGCAGATAAGCAGGAGAAGGCACCACAGCTCTACAGCCTTACTGCGTTACAGAGAGATGCCAACCGTTTTCTGGGATTCACGGCACAGCAGACACTTGATTATACCCAGAGTCTTTATGAGAAGAAGCTGGTAACCTATCCGAGAACAGACAGCCGTTTTCTTACAGAAGATATGGAAAACATGATTCCTGATCTGGCAGGAAAGATGGCTGCAAAATTCGGATATACCAGAAAAATGGCGGTTTATCCGAAACAGGTAATCAACAACAGCAAGGTCAGTGATCACCATGCAATCATTCCTACAGTCAATGTGGTAGATGCAGAGTTTGGAGAACTGCCATCCGGGGAACAGAAGGTGTTGAGCCTGATTACAGCCAGACTGTTATCTGCACTTGGAAATCCGGCAGTGAGAAATGAAGTGGATGTGGAATTTACCTGTGCAGATACAGTATTCAGGGCAAAGGCAAAGAACATCAGGGAAAAGGGATGGAGAGATATTCAGGAATGGATCATGGGAGGCAGTGCAGAAAGCACAGATTCTGAAAATGACAGGAAAGAAAAAAGTGAGAATGCTGATATGCTGGCCTGCATTGCAACTCTGACCAACGGAAAGTCTTATCCATTACAGAATCCTAAGATGGAGGAAGGAAAGACCACACCTAAGAAACATTTTACAGAGGACAGTTTACTGTCTGCAATGGAAAGAGCCGGAGCGGATGAGATGCCGGAAGAAGTGGAGAGGAAAGGGATCGGAACCTCCGCAACTAGAGCAGCTACGATTGAGAAGTTGGTCCGTATCGGATTTGTGGAACGTAAAGGAAACAAAAAGACAAAGTACCTTCTTCCGACACATAAGGGAGTTGCACTGATCACGGTCATGCCGGAGCAGATCCAGTCCCCATCCATGACAGCAGAATGGGAGCAGAAACTTCTGGATGTTGAGAAGGGAGCATTCCGGGATGCAGAGTTTATGAACGAAATCGAAGGGATGATCGCGGAACTGGTCAGAACCTATAAGATCATCGAAGATGCAGAAGTGCTCATGCATCCGGTACTGGAAGAAATCGGAACATGTCCTTGCTGTGGCAGGCATATAGTCGAGAGGCAGAAAGGTTATTCCTGTGAGAACAGACAATGTAATTTTGTATTGTGGAAGCAGAACCGATTCTTTGAAGCTCTTGGCAAAAAGATGACAAAGCCGATAGCTGTAAAACTTCTTTCCGATGGAAAAGTGGCACTGAAAGGCTGTAAGTCAAAGAAGACCGGAAAGACCTATGATACAACGGTCATCATGACAGTTGATGAGAACCAGAGAGCAGTATTTGAACTGAATTTTGAGAAGGGAGCAGGCAAATATGGAAAAAGCAAAAACAAGAAAGATTAAAAAATGGGATGAAGTACACGGAGAGCATGAGGTGGAAGTATCGGACAATACCGGAGGATGTGAGCCGGAAGAAGTGGCTGGAGCTAGCCCCTCCATCAGCAGAAATCCGATGAGGAGCATCGAGGATATGGTGGAGCAGAACGACAACAGCTTTGATGGTGTGATCAATAATGTGAAAGTGGAACCGGCAGCAGGCACTTTGGAAATCGTACCGGATGATAAAAAATCCGTACTGGAAAAATTAAAGGAACAGAGTAAACAGGTGCTGCCTCCTGCGCCTGTTTCTGATAGAAAGCCAGTTCCGGGATGTTGTTTTGAAAGAGAGTTCCAGGGATGGTAGAAAGATCAAAACGAATTGAGCTGAGAGTGACAGCAGATGAACTCAGGCAGATTCATGAGCGTATGCAGGAGGCTGGTATTTCCAGTCTCACTGCATATATGATCCGGATGGCACTTCATGGATATGTCATTGTGATGGATCTTTCTGACTTAAAAGAAGTTCTTCGCCTTTTACAGATATCCGGCAATAATCTGAATCAGTATGCAAAGAAAGCGAATGAGACAGGCAGCATTTATCATGAGGATATCGAAGAATTGAAAACAAATCAGAAAGAGATTTTGCAGGAAATGAGAAAAGTGCTGGACAGACTGACAGCAATTATGTAAGGCAGGTGAGAAGATGGCGGCAACAAAACTGATAGCAATGCACCAGAATAAAGGCCGGAGTGTGATGCGGTGTCTGAAAGACAGGACCGATTATGCCATGAATGGAGACAAAACGGATGAGGGCAAATACATTTCGTCTTATCAGTGTAATCCGGAGCTGGTTGATCTGGAATTTGCTCAGGCAAAAAAGGAATATCTGCATAAAACATGGCGGCAGCCTAAGGGAGATGTGATTGCATATCAGATCCGCCAGTCCTTCAAACCGGGAGAAATCACACCGGAGGAAGCAAACGAAGTCGGATATGAAACAGGCATGAGATTCACAAAAGGAAAGCACGCATTTATTGTGGCAACTCATGTGGACCGGGCACATATTCATAATCATATCATTTTCAATTCCACCAATCTGGAATGTGACCGGAAGTTCCGGGATTTCTGGTTTTCCGGAATAGCATTGCAGAGACTCAGCGACATTATCTGTCTGGAGCATGGGTTTTCTGTCATTCCAAAGGTAAAGCCGAGTGAGAGGCAGCGGAGAACAAAGTACCAGGAACGTGTGAGCATGAGGGATGTTATCCGGGAAGATATTCTGAAATGCCTGGATCAGAAACCGGCAGATTTTGAAGAACTTCTGAAACTTTTACAGGCAGAAGGATATGAAATCAAGCGTGGAAAGCATACCGCAGTCTGTGGAAAAGAGCAGAAACGTTTCATCCGGTTCCGCTCACTTGGAGAGGATTTTACAGAAGAAAATCTGAAAAAAGTGATTGCCGGAGAGAAAGAGCTTCCCGAACGAAATGAAAAAGTGCCAGAACGGAAAGAAGCAAAACCGGAAAAGCGTAAGTTTGATCTGGTAGTTGATATTCAGGAAAAAATGGCACAGGGAAAGAACGGAGGATATGTCCGGTGGGCGAAAAAATATAATGTGAAACAGTTTGCGGAATCTATTCTGTTTTTACAGCAGCATGATATTCACGATAAGGAAACGCTGGATGCATTGGTGGACGGGAGCTCTGCAAAATACCATGAGCTTATGAAAACCATCAAAGATGCAGAGGAGAAGATGGCAGCAAATAAAGTGATCAAGACTCACATTATCAATTATGCCAAGACCAGGGAAACATACATTACTTACCGAAAATCAGGGTATAGTAAGAAATTTTTCGAGGCACATCGGGATGAAATCACTCTTCATAAGGCAGCCAAGGAAGCATTTCCAAAACTGCCGGATGGAAAGATCCCAAAGGTAAAAGATCTGAATGAAGAATTTGTAAGACTGCTTTCAGAGAAAAAGGCAGCTTACAGCGAATACAAGAAAATAAAAAAAGAGATGCGGGATTATCAGATAGCGAAGCAAAATGTGGAATCCTTCTATGCTGCTCAGCAGAGCTGGGACATGGAGGAAGACATGAAAAAGAAACGGCAGCAGGAGCGATAAGCATACGGGCAATTATCAAAAATATAAATTGGTGGTTGCTCTCTTTTTTTATATTCCGGCAGAGCAGGAATGTATCAGCACTCACAAAGTGAGGGCGCAGCTTGGCATCGAAGATGACATTCTAAGGGGATTGGGGATGTGCCTCCAACAAGCAAAATGCGCCCGTGTACGTACGGGGGCACTGCTTGCTAACTTGCGAAGCAACAACGATTGCGGCCTTAATGAGCCGCTATTTTAAGAAAAGGAGAACAGGATGGAAGATAGAAATACAGAGACAAAAGATATAGAGCAGGGAATGGTTATGGCAGCAGATGTAACAGATATCAGATTGACACAGGCAGGATATTACTGGGATGCAGGGTATAATGAATTTGATTTCTCATGCAAGATCAATGGAGAAATGGATATCCTTCACATGGTACAGCAGAGGCATGATGATGGATATGGTCTTGTTATCCGAGCAGAAAAGAATGATATTTGGGATAGAATTACAGGAAGTGAAGCATTCCGGCTAGAAGAAAAATTGTTGGATGAAGTGCAGTACAGAACCTATCACAATAGAATAGAGAAACTGACTTCATTATCAGACTGTCAGGAGATGCATTTTGAACTGATGGAAAATGATAATCCCAACCTAAATCACGTGATTGGAAAACTTTGGACTGAGCTTAACCAAAAAGAAAATATGCTTTCAGCAAAAGTGATTGAAGATTTCCGGGAGCAGACAGAGGAATATTTTCATCCAGTGGACGGAATGAATGCCGGAGAGATCGAGGAGATGGTGTCTTATTATGTGCAGGCAAAAATTATAGAAAATAATCTTGATGTAAAGGTGGAAAATGTGATTCTATCAGGTAGCAGATGCCGGGGCATTGAGAAAATCGGTTCAGATCTGGATGTTGTGGTGGACTATAAAGGTACAATCAGGGAAGATGATTTTTTCAATATACTGCACGAGGAGGGATTTGCGATTGCAGGAATTGCAGTAGACATCAATCCTATCACGGAGGACAAGACTGGACCGTTGGCAGAGTATCTGGAATCAGCGGAACAGTATCTGAAGGAGAAGGCAGTAGAGAAAAAACTGGAAAAGCCGTCTGTGAGAGAAAAAATAAAACTGGCGAAACAGGTATCACAAGATAAGAGAACGGGGAATATTGAAAAGTCAAGAAATGCTGAAAGATAGCAGAAGCATAATAGGTGGCGGTTGATACATGGGAGTGTATTAACCGCCTCTTTTTTTATGCTTTATTTCTTGGAAATCTGTGCAAGTATGATATACTTATAAAAATGGATTGGGAGGAACATATGGCAGTATTAGTAGATAACTTAGAGAATAATGTAATCGAAAATGTAAAAGCTAGTGATCATGTTACAATAATAACGGGATACTTTTCACCAGATATTATAGAGAAAATAGCACAGTTAGGTATTCCACTCACATATTATTATGGAATGTATGGTATTGATAAAATCTCAAAACCAGTATATGACAAATTGGTTGCGATTAGTAATCAGTATCCATGCTTACAATTAAAATTTGTAAATACACAGAGAGTTCATACGAAATGCTATTTGTTTTATAAAAATAATAAAATTTTTAATTCTTTAGTGGGATCGGCAAATTGTTCTTTGAACGGATTATGTAGTTCTTCAAATGCGGAAATGCTTGTTGAATTAAATATAGATGAATTAAAGTCGGATGAGTATCTTTTGAATTTAGATATGTATGCGAAAGAAATAGAAGATATCTCAATAGATATTTCTAATCCGATGATTGTTCCAAGAAAGGCACATAAAGTAAAAATAAGGAAAAAGAACAAAAAAGATAAGATACCGGATTCGGGTAATCCACTTTCAGCTATTATGCCTTTGTATCAAATTGATAAAAAAGGAAATAAGAAAACATATAAAGGTGGGGGTCCTAATTGGGGAAATCAGAATGGAAATGTTGCTACTAAACAGGATGCAATGGAAGCGTATATTCCAATTCTAACAGAACATCTTGATAAGTATCCAATTTTATTTCCGCCATATCCAATAAATAGAACAACCAGTGGAGGTAAAAAAACAAGAAGATCGGATCCAATAACTGTTATTTGGGATGACGGAGAAATGATGACAATGACATTCCAAGGTTCACAAAGAGCATATCCATCTAAAAACAATCCGATAATGGTTTACCCAAAACAGTTGTCATATGGAGATGAATCAACAAATAAAGGTGGTGCTGTTCTGGGTAAGTATTTAAGAAAGAGAATGAATGTGTCTGCATATCATGTTATAACGATTTCTGATTTGAAAAAATATGGAAAAGATTATATATTGCTTACATATGTAAGCCCTGGTTTGTATACTGCAGATTTTTCAGGAACGCCATTACCATAAAAATTGAACAAAGTTTATGTAAAAGAGGATAATAAAGAAATTCGTTTTTTTTATTGTCCTCTTCTTTATTTATAAAAAACTATAACTTTTGAAATATTTTATTTCTCCGTTGATAAAATATCTTGCATAATCTATAATGATATATGTAATAGTTGCCACTTATATGGAGGTGCAAAATGGAAGTAAGCTACAATAAGCTATGGAAGTTGATGATAGACAAAGGAATGCCAAATAAAGGTGATTTGCGTGCATTAACAGGAATAGGAACAAATACTTTAGCCAAACTTAGTAAAAATCAACAGGTAAGTATGGATGTGCTTATGAAAATATGTAATAAGTTAGATTGTGATATATCTGACATATGCGAATTTATTAAAGAAGACTAGAGAGGTGTAATTTATAATGAATGCAATAGATTTATTTGCTGGTTGCGGTGGATTATCAAAGGGATTTATGGATGCAGGATTTAATATTCTTGTAGGAGTAGACAATGATCAAGCAGCGTTAAATACATTTGGACTGAATCATAATGGTGCAGTACCATTGAATGCGGATTTATCTAAACAAGAAACATTTGACGAAATTAAAAAAATAGCAGGAGACAGATCTATTGATGTAATAATAGCAGGCCCTCCATGCCAGGGATTCTCATTGACAGGTCCAAGAAATTTTGATGATAAAAGAAATAAACTGTATCTTGCAGTGATTGAAATGGTAAAACAATATAAGCCGAAAGCATTCATAATTGAAAATGTACCAGGAATGGCTACATTGTATGAAGGACAAATTAAAGATGAAATTCTAAAGAGATTTAGAAAAATGGGTTACAATATAGAATGTAAAATTTTGTGTGCTGCAGATTATGGTGTGCCACAAATACGGAAGAGACTTATTTTTATGGGAATCAGAGAAGATATTGGCAAACCAGAATTTCCAGAGATAAAATTTACACCTGAAGATTATAGAACTTGCAGAGATGCAGTAAGTGATTTGCCATCACTTGTAGATAATCTGGGAAGTGATGAAGCAGAGTATATATGTGATCCAAAAACTGAATATCAAAAATTGATGAGAGGAAACTGTGCTGTGTTACATAATCATTTAGGAACTAATCATACACAGATGGTAAAGGATACTATAGCACTTGTGCCAGAAGGTGGAAATTATAAAGATCTACCGGCAGGGTGGGGAGAAAGCAGAAAATTTCATATGGCTTGGACCAGATTAAATGGAAATGCTCCTGCAAGAACTGTAGATACAGGACACAGAAATTTATTTCATTATGAATATAATAGAGTCCCTACAGTAAGGGAAAGTGCAAGAATGCAATCATTTCCGGATGACTTTGTTTTTACTGGAACAAAAACTCAGCAATCAAGACAAGTAGGAAATGCAGTACCTCCACTTTTAGGTCAGGCTTTGGGAGAAGCAATATTAAAAATTATAACAGGAGATACAAAATGAAAAGAATTAAATCTATAGATTTATTTGCCGGCTGTGGTGGGTTAATGGATGGATTTGAACAATCAGGCTATTTTGATACGGTTGCAGCAGTAGAATGGGAAAAGGCTCCTTGTAAAAATCTTGCGATTAGACTCAGAGATAAATGGAAATATAAGGATGCTGATCGTAGAGTAATGCGATTTGATATTCAAAGGACGGATGAACTTTTTCAGGGATGGAATAATGATCCAACTTACGATTCATCAGTGGGGTTAGATCAACTGATTCATGAGGCAGATGGTATAGATGTTATTATAGGTGGTCCACCATGTCAGGCTTATTCAATAGCAGGAAGAGTTCGTGATGAAAAAGGAATGAAAGACGATTACCGAAACTTCTTGTTTGAAAGTTATATTAAAGTACTCAACAGATATAAGCCTAAAATGTTTATATTTGAAAATGTTCCTGGAATACTAAGTGCAAAACCTACAGGAAGTCCGATAATTGAAATTATACGAGAAAGTTTTGACACTGCTGGTTATTGCCTCATACCAGATTTAAGTAAGGCAATAATCGATTTTACTGAATATGGCGTACCCCAAAACAGAAAGAGAATAATTATATTTGGTGTGCGTAAAGAGTATTTTGGTGATAAAGCAGAGCAAATTGTAGATTTATTTTATAAAGAGTATTTACCGAAATATAAAGTAAAAAGAAAGAAGACTGTTTATGAAGCAATAGGGGATTTACCAAAATTATATCCTGAAAAAGAAACATCAAAAGTAAATGGTGTAAGAACCAGACATTCATTATCAGAGCCAAGTGTGGAAAATCATATTGCAAGATGGCAAAGTGACAGAGATTTGGGAATTTTCAAATTATTGACAGAGGATATAGAATCTGGAAGAAATCAATACACATCTATAGACGCTCTGAAAAAATTATATACAAAAATGACCGGAAAAGAATCAAATGTACATAAGTATCATGTAATTAAATGGGATGAACCAAGTAATTTGATACCTGCTCATTTATATAAGGATGGATTACGACATATTCATCCTGATTCTACACAACAAAGGACAATAACAGTAAGAGAAGCGGCCAGACTACAAACATTTCCTGACGATTATGTGTTTTATGGAAGTAACATGGATTTGTATAAGATGATTGGAAATGCGGTGCCACCTTTGTTTGCAAAAAGTTGTGCAAATGCAGTTCATGATATTTGGAAGGATTATGTCGGCTGATAATTGAGGAGGTAATGAGATGGCGTATACTACTCAACAAGCAATAGAAACATTAAATGGTTATTTATCGATAAATGAGAACGATAAGGAATACATTGATGATACAAAAAAAAGAGGTTTCGTACTTGAACTATCATCTGGTGAAAGGATTGTAATATTTGTATATCCGCTTGTGCATAAGCAAGATAATACAAAAAATTATTTTGATACAAGAGATAGTGGTGCTTATGAACGCGGAGTTGCGTGGAAATATGCACAGAAAGAAGGACTGAAGTATTTTTGCCTGGGGGTAAATGATCAGGTAGATAAATTTGAAGATTATATATTCAGCCTTGAATGTGATGAAAAAGAAGTTGAAAAAATATCAGGCACCAAGGACGGGAACAGAAATGGACCAGGAAATCAGATTATTATTCCTAATGATTATAGACCAAATAAGGAATTTGAAAGAATTCAGAATAAGTTAGGAATTTACATTGCTACAATTAAGAAAACTGGATTGAAAGAATATTTGGAGTATTACGATAACCGTCCCTATTTAGGAAAACAGAATATGGATGATAATTTTCAAGATGAAAATGAATATCAACGTGCAGCAAATATTTTAACAAAACATATAGAAGAATCAGGGCTTGAATTACCATCAAATGATGATGCAGTTGAACAATGCAGAGCTGATTTCATGGAGAGATACTCGCCTGAAAAACTTGCAGCTTTATCAGATGAAGAAATATTGCAGTACATTTTTTATTCTGATGGAGATAATTCAGAATCATTATGTTATTGGATTGAGAGAAATCCGCAGTGTCGCGAATTTTTTGGAAGTATTTCAGGTGGATCTGCCTATAAGTTTGGATTATTTAAGAAAAAAGATACTGGTGTCTGGACATCTGGAAGTGCCAATAATCCAAAGGAACTGTCTGATGAAGAAGCATTACAGTTGGGAAAATCGATTCGTGATGCTCTGGTGAATGGTTCAAGGTTTATATCAGAAGCTAATCCGCAGACGATTGAAGAATGTGAGAAGATGGATGATGACCTGAAAAAGCTGATTGGGGATCAGTTTTATAACATGGCATGGTTCCATAAATATTATGCAATCACCACTGGTGATATACTTAGTTGTTATCACAACGATGTCTGGAAGTACCATATTCTGTATGCACTTCTGATTAAACCAAGTGAGAAAAGTTATGCAAGAAGCGGACAGATTGCAATGGTGAGAAGATATGCAAATATGTCTTATGATGCCATGCATCATGTTATCGTTGATAAGTTTGGTATGCCGAAAACCTTTGTCAGGATAGGCACCACTGACGTAAAGATGAATTATACAGATGAATGGAAAAAGCGGTCCGTTGTCGGTATTGGTTGGAAGGATATAGGAAGCCTTGATAGCTATTTATATGGTGATGGAATTGACAAAAAAGCTATTGCTGATAAACTGCAAGAGATTTATTACGGAAATGATGCAAGGACTGCATCAAGAAAAGCTGGTGAACTTGTCAGATTCTATAAAACAAATGAGGATACGGTATTCGTTGCAATGTCTGGAGAAAGACTTATTGCATTTGTAGATGGGATAGGGAACTATTTTTACGATTCAAGTAGTGATATGTCGCATATGAAACCGGGTAGATGGCACGAAAGTTTTACACCAGCAGATGTTCTTCCTGAGAAATCGGAAGGAAAACTGACATCATGTTATCAGCTTACAGATGAAAATAATCTGATGTATCTTTACAAAAAATACTACTATCCTGATGATATGGAACTTGAAGTTAATCTGGAAAGTGAAGATCCGGAAGAAAGAAATAAAAGACTTTTCAGATACTGGATGGGATTGCAGGTAAAGCCGGAAGGTGATTCAGATGCAGGGAATCCATACAGTCAACAATCAATAGATTCATATGTAAACAACATCGAAAAGACTTCGCTGCCTATGGTAGCAGAACACAGCGTATTCTATACGACAGATATCGGACAGGTAAATCAGGCTATGGATGAACTAAAAAAAGAGCCTGAAAAAAATGGTTCACAGAGAAGTGCCGTGAAGAAATACATTCAATATCTGATTGATTCTGAGGAGGACTATATGAATCTGATTTATAATACAAACATAGATGTAGATTATGAGAGAAACCGTATTGTATTCGGGGCACCTGGCACAGGAAAAAGTTTTGGGTTGAAAGATGACTGTGACAAGCTGATGGCAGATACGGTTGGTACATATGAGAGAGTTACATTTCATCCGGATTATTCGTATTCGCAGTTTGTTGGAACATATAAACCGGTGATGGATGCGGATGGAAGAAGCATAAGATATGATTTTGTACCAGGCCCATTCATGCGGGTATATGTGGATGCGTTAAAAAGCGGAAGAACGGAAGCACCACAGCCACATTTACTTTTGATTGAAGAAATTAACAGAGCAAAGGTGGCAGCAGTATTTGGTGATGTATTCCAGTTGTTGGATCGTGATGATGACGGTGTGAGTGAGTATGAAATACAGGCATCTGAGGATATCAGAAGATATCTTGCTTCACAGCTCGGTGGAGATGCTGATAATTACAAAAAAATCAGGATACCTAACAATATGTTTATCTGGGCGACCATGAATAGTGCCGATCAAGGTGTATTTCCTATGGATACGGCCTTTAAGAGACGATGGAATTTTGAATATCTTGGAATCAATGAAAATGAGGAAGAGATTGCTTCCATTGGTAATATCAAATTAGCAGGAAGTGAGGATGTAATTAACTGGAATACGCTGAGAAAAGCCATCAATGCAAAATTGTCTTCGGATGATTTCAGAATCAATGAAGACAAGCTGATGGGGCCGTTCTTCCTTTCAAAGAAAATCATTAAGTCCGGTGATGATGGAATGATAGAAGATTCAGAAAAATTCATCAAGGCATTCAAGAGCAAAGTCATCATGTATCTGTATGAAGATGCTGTAAAGCAGAGAAAACATAATTTCTTTGATGGATGCGACAGTAGCAAGTATTCATCTGTTTGTGATGCATTTGATAAAAAAGGAATGGGAATTTTCGGAGATACCTTTAAGGAATTATACTATGACAAGCAAAGGAATGATGCATAATGGAGATTGTTTCAAGATATGTCAGGGAACAGCAGCGGTATACAAAGAATAATCTGAAAAGCATTTTTTCCATGGAAGAATCTGCGGTTGAGCGATTTATAAAAAACCTGAAAGCCTTTGGTGTATTAAAGAGCGTAAAGAATAATGAAGACCAGTTGGAAATGTCAGATCTGGTTGATGATGATATCGAGATATCAGATGAAACAGCAGTCAGCGGAGACTGTCTATATGTCTTTACGTATGTGGGAATTATTACATGTGGTTCAAGGGTTATTAAGGTATATCCAAAGTATCTGATGAAACAGAGGGATGACTATTTTTCAGAAATGAAACAGGTTGTTAAAGTTCTTGAAAGATACAGCCGGTCAGATGAACAGATGGTAAGCATGTTTAATGGGGATGGAGAAAATAGAAGTTTTAATATACTGGCCGTAATTCTCTATCTTCTGAACGATTACTTTGAATATGGCATATATACAAACAGTGAGGATATTATTGAAGTCAATGGCGATGGCGAAATCCTGTGGGGAAAAACCATAGATGAGAGTTTTGCATTGATTGAAGATAACAGACCTTATTATATGGAACTGTATACCGGAAAAACAATAGATGATGATATGGATTATTTCAAAAGACTGCATGAGTGCATCCTGACAGAATGTTCCAATCAGCTTCGCCAGGCACAACTTGAAAAGCTTTTTGGAATTGAAACGATAGAACTGTCAGAAGAAGTACTGGATGACTTCGGAGACAGGGAATATATTCTGGAGAGAATTTCAAAGGAGCTAAATGTGCAGTTTAACACCCACCGCCAGATTCTTCTTAAAACGCTGTATGCATATGTGGCACAGAACCGCAGAATGTTTGAGGATAATGATGGAATCTGTATGTATGGTACGACAGCATATCATGCAGTATGGGAAAAGATATGTGCAGAAGTGTTTGATAATAAGCTAAACACATCACTGGGACAGTTGAAAATGCATGTTCCACTGGCAGAGGAATTTCAGAGTCAGAAAAAGGATTCGTTGATTGATATTATTGAAAAGCCAATCTGGGAAGGTACAGATACTACGCAGACAGCTAAAGACACATTGATCCCGGATCTGATCAGTATGCCAAGTGTTGGGGATGTTGATTATTTTGTTATTTTTGATGCCAAGTATTATCTTCTCCAACTGGAAAAAGGTAAGAATCTTAGGGGTAATCCGGGTGTCGGGGATATAACAAAACAGTATCTCTATCAGCTTGCTTATAAGAAATTTATTGAGGCACACCATATTGCAGTAGTAAAAAACTGCTTTCTCATGCCGACTGAAAAGGATGAGATAATAAAAAAAGGTACTGCAAGAATGCCAATGCTTGAAGCTCTCGGATTAGAGAATATCCAGATCAGACAGCTTCCAGCAGCAATGATGTATGAGTATTATTTGACACAGAGAAAAATGGATATAAGGCTCTTGGAGTTGTAACAACAGAATTGAATTTGAGAAGACAGGTAGTTATATATGGCTGATGTGTTGACAAAAGAGCAGAGAAAAAAGAATATGCAGCATATCAGGGCCAACGATACCAAAATTGAAGTCCGGCTCCGTAAGGCATTATGGAATAAAGGTTATAGGTACAGAAAAAATTACAAGGAACTTCCCGGAAAACCGGATATTGCTCTGACAAAATATAAGATTGCAATATTCTGTGATGGCGAATTTTTTCATGGTAAGGACTGGGAGGTATTAAAACCCAGATTAGAGAAGAGCAATAATAGCGAATTTTGGATTAGTAAGATATCCAGAAATCGGGAGCGGGATGATGAGGTAAACAAAAAGCTGCTTTTTATGGGATGGACAGTGATTCGTTTCTGGGGAAATGATATAAAAAAACATACAGATGAATGTGTGAAGGTTATAGAGGAAGCAATTTTTGATATTAAGATTGGAGAAGATGATTTTCCAGACGAATAGAAATTAAGCATGATTTATTATCGAAATAGTTCAAGAAAACAGAGGGAGGAATTCCGTGCGGAAAAAACTATATAGATACATAGGATTTGAAGATTTCGTTAATCTTCTTGTTAATAATAAGGATCGATTTGTTCGTCCAATTACTTGGGATGATAAATATGAGGGATATTTGTTTTCTCACATGGAAACAAAGGATGATATTCGTGAAATTGTGACTGAGATGTATTATTATCTATGTCCGAGAAATTATTATTCGATTTCAGATAATTATTTTAAGCTGTGGCATAGCAAATGGTTTTCATATGCACAATGTTGGTCAAGATTTCCGGAAACGGATGCAATGTGGAGAGGATATTCATATGATAACAAAGCGGTAAGGGTAAGGACAACGGATGATAAGCTGATAGAACATACACAAAAAATATTTTCTGATTCAGAAATATTCAGTGTATATTTGAAAAAAGTAACATATGATTTGCATAAGAGAAATGTGTTAAGGCAACAAATTATTCAAACCAAGGATAGTTTGTCCGTACATGAGCCATATTTTCATAAAAGACCAGCTTTCAAGCATGAAGGGGAATATCGTTTATTAGTTGCAGATAATAGTTTGTACAGTGCGGAAGGCTTGTCTAGTATGGGTGTCAAGTTTAAGATTGAGGAAAAAGTTGAAAATAAAACAGAAGAAGAAATAATTGATTATTTAACGGAAAAGATTTATGCACAAAGACCAGATTGGAATAAACTTAAAGACAATAACGTTAGGATAGAGGATGCTGGAGATATTACAGAGTATATTGAAGGAGTAATGGTTCACCCGTTGGCTCCACAATGGTATGTTAAGATTATTGAAGATATCTGTAAAACGAAAAAAATTCGCTTTGATGGACAATCAGAAATATATACATTAAAAAGGTAGAAACTCTGTGATGCCATAATGGAAAAGCTGATAACTAAAGACAGAAAGTACGACGAAATTTGTAAAAAGCTAGGTTTTATTCCGTGTGAATTGAATGATGATATTCCACCGATAGAGGATGATAACCGCAAAAATCCTTTTTCTGTATTAACTGCAGAAGAAATTTGGTATTTATACAATAATGGCTATTTAAGAAAAAGTTAACAGGAAGGAGGTGCCACAATGCCATTTAAGATTGTCCGCAATGATATTACAAATGTGAAAGCGGATGTGATTGTAAATACAGCAAATCCTGATCCAATATGTGCCAGTGGCACCGACCGTGCAATATATGATGCGGCAGGAAGAGAGCAGCTTCTGGCAGAAAGAAAGCAGATAGGTAGGATTGCCAGAGGAGAAATAGCAGTAACCGGAGCGTATAGTCTGAATGCAAAATATATCATACATACAGTAGGTCCTATATGGAAAGATGGCAAACATCACGAGTTTGATATTTTGGAAAACTGTTACAGAAAATCACTGCAAACAGCAGTTGATCTGAAATGTGAAAGTATAGCTTTTCCTCTGATCTCAACCGGTGTATATGGATTTCCAAAGGACAAGGCATTGCAGATTGCAGTATCAGTTTTCAGTGAATTCCTTATAGAAAATGATATTCAGATTATTCTGGTAGTATTTGACAAGAAATCCTTTCAGCTTTCCAGCCAGATTGTTGGAGAGATTGATTCTTATATAGATGCAAATTATGTCGCGGACAGGCATCGGAGAGAGTATTCTGTACGATCAAGAGGTGTTGGCAGCAGGGAAATGTCCGAAGAGGCATTTTATGAGGAAATGCTTCAAAGAAGCCTGACAGAGGATGATATTCTGAATGATGAAGAGAATGCCGATCTGGCTGAACCATGTATGCTGTCAGCAGACACATCATTGGAAGACCAGTTGGCAAATATAGGAGCATCGTTTCATGACAAACTGTTTGAGCTGATTGGGGCTTCGCACCTTGATAATAAGGATGTTTGGAAGAGGGCAAACCTTGACAGAAAGCATTTCTCAAAGATACAGTGCGATGTAAATTATCATCCAAAGAAGAAAACGGTAATGGCATTATGCATTGCCTTGGAGCTTGATCTGGAGCAGTCAAAAGATCTTCTGGCAAGAGCGGACTGGGCTTTCAGTCCAAGCAGTAAGGTGGATCTGATTGTGCAGAAAGCTATTATAGATAAGCAGTACGATATTATGCAGCTGAATGTAACGTTGTTCAAATATACGAGTGAAATCTTGGGTGTTTAGAAGTGGAGGTAAAGATGAAAAAAGGAATACCTATGTATAGTAATGTATTTGATAGTACTCATCAGAGAGAAATAAAAAGTATAGACAATGTATTTGGTAAATTCCTTGTAAATGAAGGATTGTATGATGAAATAGAAATTACAGAAGATAATATATTTGAATTAGCGGATTTGATAGGTGGACATGTAAAATTAAATGTGTATTGTCCTAAATGTAAGGAAAATAGAGTGTTTTCTGGTGAGGCTGTTCCGTATTATTGGTATGATGACCATAATGAAAAAATTTGTGGACGTCCATTAGAAGATGAAATTACATCATGGCAGTATTCATTTAATACACTACAACCTAATGGGGGCGGAGAAAATAAACCATGGACCTGGACCAATAAATCGATAGAAGATGATACCAGACTGATGGTATTTAAGTTTATTTGTACAATGGATAATACACACCATTTGGACTATATTGTTCTTACATATGGGAATAAAATGAAAAAGATAGGCCAATATCCTTCCGTTGCAGATCTGTCATTTCCAGAATTAAAAGAATATCGGAAAGTATTATCAAAAAATGATGAAAAAGAACTTAAAAGAGCGATTGGGTTATATGCTTCAGGAATAGGAATAGGTTCATATGTATATTTGAGGCGAATATTTGAGCGTATTATTGTAACAGCAAGTAGTAAAGCAATATCGGACGGTAAATTCAAAGAAGAGGATTTTGAAAGAGCTCGTGTCAATGAAAAAGTCAAAATGTTATCAGATTATCTTCCAAAATCGTTAGTTCATAATGAGGTTTTTTATGGAATTGTAAGTAAGGGTATTCATGAGTTAAGTGAAGAAGATTGTATAGAATATTTTCCAGTAATGAAAAGTTTTATAATGATGATATTGCGTCAATGGGAAAAAATGAGAAAAGATGAGGAGGAAGAAAAGGAATTATCGTTAGCGCTGGGAAGCATTGCTGCAAAGATAAAGAAATAATGTCAATATTGGTATTGAATCAAGGGTGTCTGTACATTAGTATAGGCACCCTATTTTTGAAAAATGTCGCTCAATCAGCGACCACCAGATAATATCCCTGGAATATACTCATATTGTAACAAGGAAACAGATGATGCCGGAGATGAGTTTCCGGAGAATGGGAGGCAGATATGTACGGAGCAATTTTGGGAGATATTGTAGGAAGTCCGTTTGAATTTGATAGAGGCAGCAAAACAAAGGAATTTGACCTGTTTACAAGAGGATGTGGATTTACAGACGATTCCGTAATGACGGTTGCAATAGCAGAGGCTCTTCTTGCAGTAGGACCAGATGCAGGCGAAAGCGAGATTAAGGAGGCAGTAGCTGCGAATATGCAGGATTGGGGAAGGAGATATCCTCATGCCGGTTATGGTGGCAAGTTCAGACAATGGCTGAAAGAAAGAAATCCGAAGCCATATGGAAGTTATGGCAACGGATCAGCAATGAGGGTATCGGCAGCAGGGTGGTTATATCCTACGATTGAGAGAACCAGGGGAGTGGCAGAACTGACAGCAGCAGTTACACATAATCATCCGGAAGGAATCAAGGGAGCTGTGGCTACAGCAAGCTGTATTTTCCTTGCCAGAAACGGTGCATCAAAAGATGAAATCAGAAAATATGTTGAGGACGAATTTCATTATGATCTGAACCGGACACTGGATGAAATCAGACCATTTTATCACCATGTTGAAAGCTGTCAGCAGACAGTACCAGAAGCAATCACAGCTTTCATGGAAGCAAAAGACTTTGAGGATGCCATAAGAAATGCAGTTTCGCTTGGTGGAGATACAGATACGCTGGCTGCAATTACCGGAAGCATAGCAGAGGCTTTTTTCGGAATACCGGCAGTATTAAAGGCAGAGTGCCGAAACAGGATTGATCCGGAAATGTGCCAGGTTCTGGAAATTTTTGATGAAGTGCTGGAAAGAAAAAATGTTAATCTGCATGAGCGGCTGAATGGAAATGAGTTGATAGATAAAGCTATCAGAAACCTTTATGAAAAGGGAGATCACGAGAGTTTTGTGGATGTTATTACTTCTCTGTGTTTTCGTATGAAAAAGGAAGGCTGTGGTCTTGTTCCCTTTGTGACATCCGAAGGGGCAATGTTTTCGGAGCTGGATATATCGGAACTGAAAGAAGGGGATACACTGACACTTGATCATGAAGTCAGAATGCGTATGGATACAGTCGCTGCAGGAGACGAAGTGGAATGGCTGTATATTTTTACAAATGAAGAGGAACTTCACAGGAACAGAACACCGGATGTAATTGTGGAAGTACCTTTTGAGGATATATTTCAGATTGCAGCCAGAAATGAGAAGGTTGCCGGTGTAGTGGTCAATCCTTTTGGAAAGTATTTTAAGGTGGATAAAAAAGTAATTGACTGCATTTTTGAGGTATATGGACAGATGGAGGAAGCATGATGGAGAGGACGATTAAGGTTACGGGTAAAGGAAAAATATCTATAAAACCGGATACGATACGATTACGAATCAGTATGGAAGGAAAGTATCGGGAATATGATGAAACACTGCAGAAATCATCTGATAGTGTGGAACTGTTGAAAGACCTGATAGTAAATCTGGGATATAACAGAAAAGACCTGAAAACGCTGTATTTTAATATAGATACAGAATATGAAAGTTATCAGGCCAGAGACAAAAGCTGGAAGCGTAGATTTCAGGGATATAAATATGTGCACCGGATGAAGCTGGAATTTCCAGCAGATAATCAGCGATTAGGAAAAATACTGTATGCACTGGCTCATTGTACGTTATCACCAGAGTTTTCCATTGAATATACTGTGGCAGATACAGAACAGAGCAAGAATGAGCTCCTGGGTGCAGCAGTAAAAGATTCCATGAAAAAGGCATCCGTACTTGCAACCGCTGCCGGGGTAAATTTGGGGCAGATAGTAAATATTGATTATTCATGGGGAGAGATGGAATTTGTGACCCGGCCATTACAGGAAATGTCACTCAGATGTTGTGAGCCTGAGGAATGTGATTCAGAATCCTATGACATGGATATAGAACCGAATGATATTGATATTACAGATACAGTGACAGTTGTTTGGAAACTGGATGATTAGTGAGGCTGCATATTATGATGTCATCTATTCTTTACGGAGAAATAAAAGAGAATCAGTTGAGATGCTGGTCTGAGAATAAAAATCCCTATGACATTCTGGTTGAGAATAACAGAATTGAAAAACTTGGAGGTTGGGAATTTCTTGAAGTAGCAAATAAACTGTTTTCAGATGAAGTACAGGTGGACTGGGGGAGTTTTGCATATAAGTGTACGAAGAATCAGTTAAAAAAGCTGAAAGACCAGACGGGATGTGAAATAAATATGGAAACGCTGAAAACTGGGAAGATATACGGTATAGTATTTATTGAAGAATATTGATCATATTCAGGAGGGTTTCAGAATGAAAGAAGTTTATATTACAGCGGAAGAGAGAAAAAAGTGCCAGAAGGTAGCAGATGCATTTGCTGAACTTTATGAGATTGAGAATATTCTCGTCATGGATGCGGGCGGGTATGGATTTGTTAAACTTCAATATTACAGTAAACAAAGAGGTTTTGAGAATGTTTTTACTTTTGTTGACAGTAAGAGTCTGTTTGATGATCTGTGGCAGGAGTGGTTTGATACAAAGCTGATTCTTCGTGCAAGAGAAACACCTATGCAAGAAATGGATTACGAGGAAATTTTCAACTGCCTGTCTGAACAGGAGAAAAATGAACTGTTGGACAGAAAAACAGAATTTGCTAAGGCAGCAGAAATAGAATTGAATATTACAGAATAAGAACAAAGGCATAGCACCATTACGGGTTCTATGCCTTTGCATTTTCCGGAAGCAGCATCCGGTCATCGATATAGTAATCACAGGAAATCTTCCGGCTGTTGTGTCCATAGAATTCGATGATTTCCGGAAGATTGTCATTAACTGCATCAAATTCAAGATTCTGTTCCCGGCACCATTCGACTGCTTTCGACAGGGCTTCCCCTGCGCGGCAGGTCCAGAGAATGAGTTTGTTGCCGTTGCGTTTCCATTCCTGGAGATATTCAATAAGTGCCAGGTTTGGCTGACCAAGCTCCGGCCATTTGCTGTAGCAGAGAGTGCCATCAAAATCAACAGCGATTGTCTGGAAATCCAACTGTTTCTTATTGTTCATTCGGCTCATCTCCTTTAGCTGGTGTCTGCTGTACACCCGGATGATAGCAGAACAGGCTTGTTACCGGCTTATGGAAAAAGTCTGCAATCCTCATGGCATAAAGCAGAGAAGGGATATGCTGTTTTGACTCGATATTGGCAATAGTTTTCAGGCTGATGCCGGTTGCTGATGCAAGTTCTTTCTGGGTAATGCCAAGATCTGCCCTGGCTTCAACAAGTCTGCAGGTAATTGTGTCTGTCACAGTGTTTATGTCTATATCCATATCAGTATTCATATATATGCACCTCCAAATTCAGAATTATTCAGGTCTGTTCCGCTATAATAATCC
>ENA-OOYX01000382-OOYX01000382.1-human-gut-metagenome-genome-assembly--contig:-NODE-382-length-31307-cov-2.418501_pt1 | contig 31307 bp, 32 predicted proteins | sample MGYA00241182_ERZ501387 | MGnify/ENA primary metagenome ERZ501387 (study PRJEB25962, sample SAMEA2042740) | human gut metagenome | biome: human gut; feature: human-associated habitat; material: faeces...
ACTGTGGTAAATTTTTCGGTAAAGTGCGGTAACCATTTTCGGTAAAGTGCGGTAACCATTTTCGGTAAAGTGCGGTAGTTTTTCCCAGTAAAACCCTTATTTTACAATACTTCCCCCATTTTCAGCCTTATTTTCCCCATTTATTTTCTCATTAACACATCTCACAAAACAGTCCTTTTTTACCCGTTTTCCCACACTTTGGCAATATTCCAAATTTTTTAATTTCCCTTTATAATTAACATTATATTGCGGAAAGGGGGTGGATCCAGAGTGAAACGTTTTGCGAATGTAAGCATTCCATCCATAAAGAAAATCATTCATACTTCATTCGAGAAGCAGCTGTTAAAAAGCTGCTCTGTTCGGCTGTTCATTCTGATCCATTTCTATGCCAACGCAAATACCGGCATCACTTCACCACTCGATCTGGAAGACCTGGCACAAGCACTTGATTGTAACATCAAAACCGTTCGCAGCAATATTCTCCGGTTGGAGTCCTGCGGCTTTTTTGATGTATCTATGGATCCAGTCACAGAAGAGTATACCTTTACAATCCATGACTACACCAAAATGTATAATCCTATCGGTCTTGGCGGTGGTTATATCCAATGTACATATGATTTGCTTGAGCAGCTTCTGCAGATCAAATCCATTAATGAGCTACGAGTGATCCTTATGCTTCTTTGTGAAGCGATCACCACTGAACTTCAGAGTTCTGCAAAGCTGGCCGTGGCCAAACTCACATTTAAAGAATTACTTGCCGGTTTACCAAAATATGTAAAACCAGGTGTGGTAAAGCAGATTTTGGATCATGCCAACTCCTTCAAAACTATTTTTAAGGAAGAGTACACCAGGAAAAAACGCTATATTGCTGCAAAGCTCAATGATTGTTTTAATGGAGCGACTACCAAAAACCAGGTCCGTCAGGAAGCCTACTCCGAAATTGTTTCTTTTACCACTGAAATGGATGATGTGATCCGCACCTTTAACACTTACCTGTTTGAGGACAAGTTAAGAGAGAGAATGCAGTATGAGGAGATTCTGAAAACAGAATATGGCATTGCCTTCGATCAGACACCTACCCTAGATGCTGAGCATTTACTTCCTATCTATGATTTTGAAGAAACTCAGTATCATGATCTTACCATCATGGCACAGGACTATGAAATTGGTACGGTTCTTGATGCACTACACCTTTTCTATAACCGTTATATCCTCACAAAACTCTATGATGCAAAGAAAGGGCCTGGCTCGCTCGTTCGATCCATCATAAGGGAATTGATCCAAAATCCACAAATTGCATAAGTTTCGCTTCACCGGCATCCGCTAGGATGCCTATTTCTCGTTCCATTCTGTATTTTCATACCAGTTTTCTGGGTAATTTTTTTCCTATTCATTGCTTTTCAATGTGTATTTCTTTCAGCAATATCTAAATTTCCAGGTTGGTTATCCACAATTTTCTTTGTCTAGGTCAGAAAAAAATCGTCTTTTTTATAAAAAAACCATTCTTTCCATTAGAAAATCATCTTTTTCAAAATAAAAACTGCATTTCCTTCTAAAAATCGGCTGATCCAAAAATAAATGCCTGAAATAGAACCTTTGACGGCAGGAAATTGCTCACATTTTTACATGTCTTTTATGTTTTTGAATTTTTTTATGTTTTTTAACTCTTTTAAATAAAGCGCGTTCCGCGACCGGCCCCCTTACGGGGAGAGTGATTGTGAAAAGGAAATAAATCATCCAAATGAATCTTATTCCATCTATATCAGAAAATAATATATATTGTTTGCAAATATTGCCTGAAATATATGCCGGAAAGCCTTATATATTTGCCGAATAGGATCATGTCTTCTATGTCTTTTATATTTTTTATGTCCACAGGATTTAGGCAGCATAGCATATCTGTTTGATTATTTGTTTTTTAGTATAACAATCCTTGCTTTGGAAAGAATTCAATGGTAAAATGATTACAAATTCTTTCATTTCAATTATATTTGCTTCTGGCAAAGTGAGAGTCAGTTAAGACCAAGTAATGGAGGAATTCTGCAAATAAACAGAATATATACACATTGGAGGAACTTCCTGTTGAGGAGGTTCCTTTTTTCGTGCCAGAAAGGAGGATGATGTCGATGAAACTTATGAAAGTGGATTTTATCCGGTTTTGCCGCGATGGAATCTTTATTTAGTTGTTTCAATCAATATGCAATGACCTGTGAAGAAATGATTTATTTTTAAGAAAACCAGGAAAATGAAAACAGGAAAGAGAGGATAACTATGAAAGAATTTAAAACACTGGGGTATGACTGGGAATGTGGCCATGAGGATTTGATCATCAGAGTATTATCCTATACTGACAGAAGACGGCTTTACATTGGATTATACAAAGAAGAAGACGGAGACTGGGAGCCCTTTGGTGATCTGACTGTAAATCTGCCTCATGAAGATGTAAAGAAGAATGAAGCATTCATTGATCACAATTTTTTCGAGTCCAAATTGCAGTTCATTAAAAAGTATCAGCTGGGAGAAATTTTACCTGAAACAGCCGTATCAGGATACTGCACTTTTTCGAAGGTAGCATTTGATCTTGACCGACTGGCGGAATTTGATCCGGACGGAGTATGCGCGTACCGGGAACTCCACGGGGAAAAGTGCTCATCAGATGATGAAGAAGAGGATCTGGATGATTACACGTTAATTAAAAAGATGCATGATTTAACGGAACGTTATCTGACACTGGATGATGGTCTGTCATCTGCAGAAAAAGCAGCTTCCCTTAAGGTGGAGATAGCAGAAGTAGCGTATGATTTCTATATAAATAACGTCTTCTCCTGAAATAGAGGTAGAGGAAGTATTTCGTGCTATTTCCAGATTAAATACGGATCTTACGGATGTAGCGGCTGGCTGAAAATAGTCAGCCGCATTTTGAAAAGCTTCTATCAGAGTCTAAGAATACAAAAGTCAAAGTGCAGCATCGAGGATTTGGTGTGGCCTTAGATCTGTTGACAGGCATTGATGGCAATGTTATACTCCCATTAATAATAGCTTTTCATGCAAGTTATTTTTACGGAGTGTTGGTTTGTGCTGTATCTGTGTTGAAATGGGATTCTTAGATTAAGTCAATGTGAATGTTACATTGGCTATTTTTTTTCAAAAAAAGAGGAGGAAGGTGTGCGATGAAAGGCACAGTGAATGGAAAATCTTTGGATCAGGTGTTGAGTGAATTGAAGGCGCCGTTTCCAGAAGAGGAACTTAAGAAGAATGAAAAAAATGAAACGTATATTCCGGTTGAAAGTCTGGAAGGACGTTTGAATAGCGTAGTCGGGGTTTTAAATTATGATAATTTAGCTACCTATGAGGGCATCCAGGAAGTGCTGGGGCGTTTCGTAGCAGTGGTCAGGACAGTCCTGATTATCTATGATGATGAACGGAATGCTTTGATCCGAAAGTCTGCGCTTGGCGGCAGTAATATCATTGTTCTTAAAGATAGCGGAATGCCGGCCAGTTTAAAAACGGATATCGCGGCCGCACAATCGGAAAGTTTCAAAAATGTATGTAAGTTGCTTCAGATTGGTATCAGCCAGATCAGAAGCGGCAAGCAGCGCAGAGGACAGAATGGGAATAAGCAGAGCAAGGGAGGAAAGAATTTATATAAAATTCGTTTTACGTCTTCTCTTTCTGCGGGTAACAAATGCTATAAGGCAGATTGTGTGGATATAGCGACAGAAGAAAAGTTCCTGTTCGTAATTTTTAGTGGTCAGTACTCAAAGATTGAGAAATATGTAGAGTTTTCAAAATTTGTGCGTACATACCGGGAAGGCAAAGAGCTGGCTTTTTATGGACGTAAAGATGAATTCCATGGCCAGCGACGAATAGTTTTTGAGGAACCATCTGTAAGAGAATAAAAAATAATGAAGTGGAGGATAAAGCATGAATCGAGTTATATTGATGGGTCGTTTGACCCGGGATCCGGAAGTCAGATACACTCAGGGTGAACGCTCCATGGCCGTTGCCAGATATACACTGGCAGTTGACCGGAGAGGAGCAAGAAAGAGCCAGGACGGAAACGAGCAGACTGCCGATTTTATTAACATCGTGGCATTTGACAGAGCAGGTGAGTTTGCAGAGAAGTATTTCCGCCAGGGGATGCGTGTACTGGTGTCCGGACGCATCCAGACTGGCAGTTACACCAACAAAGAAGGTCAGCGTGTTTATACCATAGATATCATCGCAGATGATCAGGAATTTGCTGACAGCAAAAACTCGTCAGCTGGAGAAAAACAGGCACCAGAAATGGGAAAGCCGATTGGTGATGGCTTTATGTCAATACCGGATGGTGTAGAAGATGGGGGGTTACCATTTAACTAAATATGTGCATGCTAGAGGAGGTTCTGATTTTTCAGAGCCTTCTTTAATTTATGAAAGGGGAATGAAAATGAATCAGTATATACCGGATATTACAGAGCGCTTTCCAGAAGGATATGGCGGTGTTGATATGACGCCAGCCTATTTTGGAGAACCAGTTGACTGGAGCAGAGCTTATCAAAGAGAAAAGGAAGATTATGAAGATCGAGATATTGATGCTGAAAGAGGATAATGAACGTGGGGTAAGAATGATGTTTCTCTCACTGGAGCATCTTCAGAAATTGAAACTTAATCCGACGCGTGCAGATTATGAAATTGTTTATGAGACAGAATTGAAGGAGCAGGAAGGAACGGTATTGAATGTATCAGTAATTATAGAGGGGATGTATGAACGATTAAATCGCCCAGATCGTCCCAATAGAAAAACAATGCGTTCCATGTCGGTCGGAGATATTATTCAGATTGACGGTAAAGAATTGTTCTTTTGCGATTCTGTGGGATTTAAAAAGATTTCTTTTGCTGCTACGGGAGAACTCATTTTGAAGGCTGGGGAAGAAAACTCAGAGAAAGGGAAATAATCAGATCCTGGTAGACCAGGTTGCGATGAGAGTGTTGTACTTCGCATAAAGCACCTGAAAACAGCGTGAGGATCAGGAATGATTAGTAGCATGGGAGGCTACAGGTGCTGCCATATCCAGTTCTGGAATATGGTGATTATGGAAAAAGAAAAACGATATGTTGCCTCCATCTCAGGAGGAAAGGACTCCATGGCAATGGTTTTAGGGCTTATGGAAAAGGGCTGGCCGTTAACGCACTGCGTCTATTTTGATACCGGTATGGAGTTTTCATGTATTCGAAAAAATATAGAGAAAGTCCGACTGGAATTGGAGCAGTATGGGTGCGAGCTTGTTATTCTACAGCCGGAAAGGCATTTCCTGGAAGAAATGCTCCTTCGTCGGATCAAGTGCCGGGATGGATCATCGCATTATGGAAGTTATTGGTGCGGTGGGCCATGCCGCTGGATGACACGCCTTAAGATCAATGCCTGCGAAAAATATGTAAAATCGCTTGGAGCAAATGCGGTGGAGTACATAGGGATCGCAGCAGATGAATCTGGTCGGGTAAAGGGAAAGTGCTATCCATTGGTCGAATGGGGCTGGACTGAGTATCAGTGCCTCCAGTATTGTTATGCGAAGGGATATAACTGGCTGGAGGGAGGCATAGAGCTGTATTCCATTCTTGACCGGGTAAGCTGCTGGTGCTGCCGGAATAAAAATTTGCGGGAGCTGAACGCAATTTATCATAACCTGCCGCAGTATTGGGACAAGCTTAGAGCTCTTCAGAGTTATATCGAGGAGCCATACAAGCCGCCGTATACTATTTTTGATTTAGAGGAGCGGTTCGTAAAAAGGGGAAGACAGCGGGGACTCTGGGAAGTATAAGGATCTTGCTGAGCAGAGTTTTGGCATAGCAGAATGCTAAATATGTGAAATAATACCTATGAGCGGTTGATCGAAAAGGTCAGCCGCTTTTTTTGCCTGAAAATCCCATATTGACATCTGGGAATGAAATGCTTAAAATAAAAACAGAACAGATGTTCGATTTAAAGGAGCGGATATGAAAAAAGTTATTTTTCACGTAGATGTAAATTCTGCTTTTTTATCCTGGGAGGCGTGTTACAGGATCCACCACCTGGGAGGGAAGCAGGATCTGCGACAATTGGTGAGTGCCGTGGGAGGAGATCAGGAGAAAAGACATGGAATTATTTTGGCGAAATCCATCCCGGCGAAAAAATATCATATCCAGACCGGGGAAACGGTTGTTTCCGCAAAGGAAAAATGTCCGGGCCTGATTCTGGTGCCGCCCAATTATGATCTCTATAACCGGTCTTCAAAAGCTCTGATAAAACTGTTAAGTGAGTATACGGATAAGATCGAACAATATAGTATAGATGAGGCTTTTTTGGATATGACCGGCTGCTGCAAGGATCCGATAACGATTGCATACGAAATCAAAAATCGTGTGCATGCAGAATTAGGGTTCACTGTAAATATTGGTGTTTCTGAAAATAAGCTTCTGGCCAAGATGGCTTCAGATTTTACGAAGCCGGATCATGTTCATACACTCTGGAAATCAGAGATATCCGAAAAGATGTGGCACCTTCCGGTAGGGGATCTGTTTTATGTGGGCCATGCCTCTTTATGCAAATTGAAAAAACTGGGAATTCATACAATAGGGGAACTGGCGGCTATGGATCCTGCAATTTTACGGGCCCATATGAAATCGCAGGGAATACTTATTTGGCAATATGCAAATGGTATAGATGAATCTGCTGTGATCAGTTTGCCGCCGCCGGCCAAAGGCTATGGGAATTCTCTCACCACGCCTTATGATGTTATGGATCGTGAAACTGCAAGGCAGTATCTTTTATCGCTTTCGGAAACCATTTCAGCCAGGCTAAGGGCAGATGGAGTAAAGATTGGAGTTGTTTCTATCAGCCTTCGAGACTGGGATCTGCGTTTTTACGGGCATCAGATTACACTATCTGTTCCAACGGACTTGACTGTGGAAATTTATGCGGCAGCCTGCCAGTGTTTATCTGACTTGTGGAATGGCATTCCACTGCGGCATCTCGGGATCCATACCAGCCATGTATCATCAGACTCCTTTCGGCAGATGCAATTTTTTGAAACGATCGACTACGAAAAATATCGGAAAATGGAGCAAACCGTGGATCAGATACGGAAAAGGTTTGGAATGGATAGCGTAAAAAGAGCATGCTTTTTGCCATCTGCCGGATCTGCAGAAATAGACCACATGGGTGGAGGCGTCAGCCGGGAAAAGCGGACGGTTGATTATTCACAGGAGAAGATATTATAATGTAAGGAGTTGATGAACGTGACCGGATTCGCGCAAGCAACAAAATATGGAATAGACGTAGATAGCGGTATTCCCAAAGGAACCATGTATCATATTGCCTGTTCGGCATGGTTTACATCAACTGGGCAGATTATGCCAAGATATTTTAAATTTGAGGATGATACTGGGGATGTTCAGACTGTGAAGGACATTCTGGTGAAATATACAGAAGAAAAGAATTATTCCGGCATACCGAGCCGCGAATATGGATGCGAAGCCGTAATTGGTGGGTTGATCCGGGAATTTAAACTGATATTTTTCCTGGAGGCATGTAAATGGGTGATGCTGGTGTGAGGAGCAGCTTATGTGTGGAAGATATTTTATAGATGATGAAATGTGGCGGGAAATCAAAAAAATCTGTAAACAGATTGATGATGCAAAATTGAAGGTGACGGTGGGAGATGTGCGCCCTACCGATATGGCCATGGTTCTGACCGGGATGAAGAATGTGCATCTGGAGGCAATGCGGTGGGGATTTACAAGTAAGTATCAGGACTGGCTGCTTATTAATGCCAGGGCCGAGAGTATTTTATCGAAGTCGGCATTTCGGAACAGCGTGCGGAATTGCCGGTGTGTAATTCCGGCGGCTGGTTTTTATGAATGGAATAAAGAAAAAGAAAAAATATCTTTGACCATGCCGCAGTCGGATATTCTGTACATGGCTGGTGTCTGGCAGCCAACAGAAAAAGAAAGCCAGTTTACGATCATAACAACTGCGCCTAACGGTTCTGTGTCATCAGTACATGACCGGATGCCACTGGTACTGACATCAGAGGAAATACAGCCATGGATCCAGGACTGGGGCACGGCAGAAAGACTTCTGACGAAGACACCTCCGCTTTTAGAGCAGAGGCAGGAATTCGAGCAGTTGTCTATCTTTGATATGCAATAAGTAAGATTTCCGAGTCTTCGCTTAAGGAGCCCACTATCTTTTTTGTGCTTTTACCAACAGCATCATGGGGCGGCGCAGCTCATCCTTCATGCCTGGAATATCCAGCATATCTGGGGACGGCATCGCTTCTTCCACAGCCTGTAGTGTAAAGCCATTGTGCAACAATCCCATCAAAATCTGCGTCAAAGTATGGTGTTGTTTCACAACATCGTAACCTAAAAAATTTGTGTGCCGTTCTCCGGGCAGATAATAGTTATCGACCGGCCAGAACTGTGCTGTGCCATCATCGGAATAAATCCAATCCTGATTTATTCCGGCAGTAAAAACCGGATGTTCAATATTGAAAAGGAAAATACCTCCCGGTTTCAAAGTCTGGTATACCTTTTGATAAATACCCTCCAGATCTGCGATATAATGCAGCGCCAGATTGGAAACCACGCAATCCTAAGTATTTTCTGGGTACTCATAGTTTTCAATGTTGCAAAGACGATACCGGATGTTTTTTCCTGCATTACGCTTTTGAGCTTCGTTTAGCATACGTTGGCTTATATCAATTCCTAATACCTGTACTGCACCCTGCTCTTCGGCGAATTTACAGTGCCAGCCATAACCGCAGCCCAGATCAAGAACCTTTTTCCCTTGCAAGCGTGGGAAAAGAGGCTTTAGCTGATGCCATTCGCCTGCTGCCGGCAAGCCACCTTGACTGCGTGCCATTTTGGCGTACTCATTAAAAAAAGATTCGTTATCATATTCGTTGGAATAAGGCGCATTTGATGTATCCATAGTCATTTCCCTTTACTTTTTTGGAATAATGTTTTCAGTTTCTGCAACGTGTGTCGTTATGTATAGACTGTTCTTAGTTCTACAAACTTGAAATTTATCCAAGCTTAATATAATCGCCCTCTTGATAATTATATACTCGTTTGCCTGCTTCTTCTTTTTCTTCAATTACTTCAGTATCTGATAGCTCATCATAAAAAGAATAACCATCAGACCTAAAAATATCTTGACCAGTTTCTGATACATCGATGTTGCCGGACTTATGAGTGGGTTCCAGTTTTCCTCTGTGCCAGGCATATTGTTTTTATTGCTCCAATTTTCTCCAGTTATCTTCTGGGCATAGAGACGGTTGGATGCATAAGAGAGCATTTCCTTGGCTGCTTCGGCCTCATGCTCTGATACTTCAAAGGTTCTGCCATCTGCGAAAGAGAGCATTTTCCATTTGCCTGCTTTCTTTTTCGGGGAGATCCATCCGCTGATGTCTGTGAGAAGCGGAAGATAGTAAACACCGGCGGCGTCCTGTTCATCAATGATAAAATGATAAGTGACCGTGAACGATCTGTTTCTGGAAACCGGCTGCATGAGAAAATATTCTGTGCAGAAAAGCTCTCTGATCTGCTTGCGCTGTCCCCATGAATCAAAGTATGAAAGTGTCCGCATGACTGGACCAATGACGATAAGAACGACAAACACTGCACCTGTCAGCAGCAAAAAGGCTGCGTATATCATAATCGACGAGTAATCGCTGAAAGGCGATGCCGCTTCCCGAAGCATCACTCCACAAAGCGGAATCACCAACGCAGCTTCCAGTAGGGAGATACCACGAAAAATGGCATTCTGGCAAAACAGATAAAAAAAGCTGACAAAGGTAACAGCATTCTGCCCACTGTGGTAGCGAAGCGGAATCCGCATAAGCAAAAGTTCAGATAAAAGGCCGACAAGCAGTACCGCTTCCTTACATGCAAGGATATAAATTCCATACATCCATATATAGAGCCAGGTTCCGTAGGAGCCATAAAGGGCCAGTAAATCTCCAACCTTCGCATTTTCCAGAACACTATTCAGGATATTTTCCCCGAAAAACAGGTGATAACCGATGCCCAATATCAGTATGATCCATGCAATATAATCAGGAATGCAGGACAGCACCCAGCGTTTGCGGCTGCCGTGTTCATGCCTCCTTTGTCGTAAGAGCCCGATTCCCCATAGAATTGGATAAAGAAATACAATAAGAAGCAGCGCAAGGTTTGTTTGTGGCTGTATTGTCGTTATGAGCAGGCTCAGGCGTTTGGCCTGTGAAGCTGTGCTCTGAAGATTCGGCACATGCGCAAAAATTGATAGCATCGACACCAAAAGTACTGCAAAGACTCCTGGTATCGCCATCAGACTGAATGTTTCTGCTTTTGATTTTCGCTTCACCACATTATATAGATCGTTAAGATACAGACCTGCATTCAGATAAAGAAGTATCATTGTGAGCCAAAAGCCCGGTAAATAATCGGCATCCGCCGTATACAATCGAAAGAAATTCCAGAGTGTCTCTATCATTTTTCAATTTTCTCCCTATTGAGAGTTATCCTGTTTATTTTTACAGAAATCATATCATATTTTGTCGTAAAAATCCCGATTTGTATTCTTTACGCATTTTGTTAAAATGTCTTTAGTCATTGTAATAATTATCTGGATCTCCGTATTTCAGAACTGCTTCTTGCTGTTCCTCATCATCTAAGTTTCTCATAAACAGCCAGTTTTCCTCATACATATAATGGGGGTATCTAAATCGTGTTCTTGCAAACGTATTATTTACATAGAGAGCAATATGTTCATCATACTGCTCCACTTTTTCCTCAAATTGAAAACTATAAAGCAGCCAGTTCCATGCGAGAAACAGGAAAAGAAAGGCTGCGGCCGCGACCATCGGTATCATAACAATTCTTTTCCTCCACCCACAGAAGATTTTATTCACCCGCATTGATAAGAAAAATGTCCCTGTTATCAATGCAATCTGCCAGAATATGCAGAAAACAAGCGCGACGGTGATCGCCCTGTCAGGTATGTAATACCAGCCGCCACCCAGCCAACTTTCGCCAGTGAAAAAGAGAACAGTAAGTACACCGATCATGCTGACCGTGAGCAGCAATATATGGATGCATTTTTTCCTTTGTATCTTCATATCAGACCTCTAATAAATACCAAATTGCAGGACGGTTCCTACTTGCTTTGTTTTTGAAGTTATTCTTTGAAAATCAGTTTACTTTTTTGATCTCAAGCAGATATGTCCGTTTTTTACCGCTTTCCACTTTCTGCAGATAATGCCGGTTCAAGAAGTTATCATCTTCGTCTGATCGGATTGCGGATCCGTTCCATGGCTCTACACATAAGAATGGCGCTTTGGTGGCAGCAGCGGTCCAGAAAGCTACAGTCGCAAAATCCGGGAAGGAGACTTCCACACCACATCCGGTGACCGGGTTTTTCAATACAACTTTTTTTGAATGCAGATCTGTAAAGAAGATGGCATCATTTGCAAAAAGTTCGTAGGTCAGCGGGAGGACGGACGTATGATCCAAGATGGGCGTGTAGGAGTTCATGTCAAATTCCATGCGCTTCAGGTCATAGGAGTGATATCCGGAAGTTTCTTCCTGCTCAAACTCCAGGATGTAATCTTCGAATTTTTCCCCGGCCTGTAACGGACAGTTGAAACCCGGATGGGCACCAAGTTGGTAGTATATGGTTTCAGTGCCTGGGTTAATTACCGTGTAGTGAATCTGAATGCCATCATCCACCAGTATGTAAGTTAGTTTCAGCTGGAATACAAAGGGGTAGCAGGAACGGGTTTCAGGGGAGGCGGTAAGTGTGAAAGAAGCTTTCTCATCCGAAACATCAGAGACGGTAAAGTCCGCATTCCGGCAAAAACCGTGCTTAGGAATGGTGTAGGTCTGGCCGTTCAAAGTATATTTGCCATCACGGCAGTTTCCAATTGTGGGAAACAGGAGCGGAGAGCAGCTTTTCCAGTGTGCAGGATCCCGCTGCCAGATATATTCGGTGCCGGATACGCTTTTCAGAGAAATGAGTTGCGCTCCGATGGAATCGATTTGTGCAGTCATTGTTTGATTTTTCAAGGTTATGATCATAAAAGACCTCCTGTAATTTCTGTTCGGATGGTATTTGACGGGGGATAACAGTGGTAAGGACATCGTATTGATAATTTCATTATATCATAATAATAGAGCCAATGTATGAAATTGTGCATACATCAGCTCTATTATTCTATGTATTTCATTATTCATTTTCAGAGAAGGCAAATAGGAATGTCAGCTCCATCGTATCGGAATCGGACCATTTAGTAATGCTGATGTGATCGGCTGCGGCTAAAACCATGTGCATATGTTTTTGCTCGGCTGTGATATCAAAACCACATCGGCTGGTCAGTGCTACTGTGATATCATGAAGCGAATCCTGTCGGATTATTAATTTAGATCCGTTAAGGGCTGCAAAATTTTTCAAAATTGGAAGGAAGGCTGCGTCAAACCAGGCTTTGAAATTTTGTCCTTTGCGCTTATTATGCTCATTTTGTATGTTCTGAATGGCAACGATTGCGGCTGCGGTTTCTTCAGGAGAAAGTTCTTCTGCAATTTCTGATAAGCGGTTTTCTGTAGTTATGTCAGTAAAATCGAATTCCTGCATCGTGCTGCCATCTGTTTTTTCAATTTTATTAAATTCCATGTTATTACCTCATAAGATTTATTTTTCGTTCTTTAGAACAATATATCATACAAAACGAAGAAAATAAAATCTTTTCATACGACGAAATTCGATAAAATTCGACAAAAAAATAGAGGATCTCTGGGATCCTCCATTACTCTACATAAGCCTTTATGGCTTTGATCAGTCTTTTTTGTTCATCTAACGGCAGTTTGTGAATTTCTTCCGGTAATTCATTCATCAGGCCCTGGACTGAATGGGTCACGACATCAACTAAAAGATAGTCTGCAGAAACGTCCAAAGCATTTGCAATGGCAACGAACTTATCCAACCGCACAGTTTTTAGGCCGCGCTCAATCACACTGATATGTGTTGGACTGAGATCAACAAGGGCTGCCAAATTTTCTTGTGTTAAGTTTTTTGCTTCTCTCGCTGCCTTAATGCGCAGTCCAACTGCCTTTAAGTCCATTGCATACCTCCTTTAGAACGATAATTAGATCTGAAGATATTATATCTGTTGCCTGGGACACTATACAGAACCTATAAAACTATATATTGTTCTATAGAACTAATAACGATAAAATTGTAGATGTATGAAAACGTTGAATTGTCAGGAGATAGCTTCAAAAGAGGAAGGAAGAATTGGAATGGTAAATGGAGTGGATTATAAGAGTATTATTTTGTGCATATTCTGTATCAATTCATTCATCGACAAAAGATGCATATCACCGTATGCTAGAGGTTGTTAATAATAATATGGGAGTGGGGAAGTTATGCTTCGGAAAGTTTCACCTATGAATAAATAGATTATGGGCATAGCAGGGGGAAAATACCGTTGGATCAGTGCGAAACAATTATGAAAATTATCCTGGCAGCAGTAAAAAGTACTTCCGATAACTATATGGATTCCGAACCGATTCCTGTGGGTGTTTTCAATCGGCATGTGCATCTTATGCAAGAGGATTTGGAAAAGCTTTTTGGTGCTGGATATGAACTGACAAAATTTGAGGATCTTTCTCAGCCTGGGCAGTTCATCTGTAAGGAAACCGTGGCTGTATGTGGACCAAATGGCACAATTGAGAAGGTACAAATTTTTGGGCCAGTTCACAAGGAAAGTCAGGTTAAAATTCTGGCCGGGGATTGCTTAAAACTTGGTATAGAAGCGCCGGTTAGGCTTTCTGGAGAACTTACTGGAACTCCGAAAATTACCCTTGTTGGCCCAAAAGGTTCCACTCAAATAGAGAGTGGCGTAATGGTGGCAAAACGTTATATCCACATGTCGCCGGCTGATGCGGAACGTTTAGGCGTACAAAATGGAGAAAGTGTATGCATTGAAGTTGATGGGGAGCGCGGTGGAATTTTAAGAAATACGATAATTTGTGTATCAGATCGATCCATCCTGGAATGCCATCTGGATGTGGATGAGGCCAATGCAATGGGACTTGATTCTTCTTCTACCGTAAAAATTATACACGAAAGATAATATATTTATAGTTACGAAAATTGGGAATGAGTTTGTTCTTTAAAGATAAGAGGGAGAATGTAAGTTATGAAAACACTTCAGGTAGTTGAAGCAATCAAGCAGGGAAAATTTGATAATCAGTTTCTGGAGATTTATGCAGATTCCAAGCTGGTTGCTTATGAAAGAACAAGATATATTCAGGCTATTCAGCGCTATAATCTTGCTTTTGATGCCGGTACAGGCTATGACATAGAAATCTTCAGTGCACCGGGCAGAAGTGAGATTGGTGGGAACCATACTGACCATCAGCATGGTGAGGTACTGGCAGCGTCCATTAACCGTGATGCGATCGCCATTGTACAGAAGACAAATCGGCCGGTTGTGACAGTATTATCGGATGAGTTAAATTCAGAGATCCGAATTGATCTGGAGGATCTGGACCGGCAGAAAGAAGAGGAAGGCAGTACTGCAGCTTTGATCCGCGGAGTATTAGCACGGATCAAGGAAACGGGATACAGTGTAGGCGGATTTCAGGCTTATATTACCAGTGATGTTCTGATCGGGGCCGGCCTGTCATCTTCGGCGGCTTTTGAAACATTGATCGGGACGATTGTATCTGGCCTGTATAACAATTCGGAAATTTCGCCAGTTGAAATTGCAAAGATAGGGCAGTTTGCAGAAAATGTTTATTTCGGAAAACCATGTGGTCTGATGGATCAAATGGCCTGCTCGGTAGGAAGTCTTGTGTATATTGATTTTTCGGATACCAAAAGGCCAAAAGTAGAACGGGTACAGGTAGATTTAGAAGCACAGGGCTATAGTCTGTGTATTACAAACACAAAAGGTTCTCATGCGGATCTGACACCGGATTATGCTGCAATTCCGGAAGAAATGGAAATGGTTGCAGAGTGTTTTGGAAAGGATGTACTTGGCCAGGTATCAAAACAGGAATTTATGAAAAATATTTCCATGGTTCGGGAAAAGGTAGGGGACCGAGCTATTTTGCGTGCAATCCATTTTTTTAATGAAAATGAACGAGTACGTCAGGAAAAGGATGCATTGATACAGGATTGCTTTTCAGATTTCCTGAGTCTTGTCAAGGAATCCGGAAATTCGTCGTTTAAATATCTGCAGAATGTTTATACCAATCGGTACGTGCGTCATCAGAATTTATCCGTGGCTTTAGCAGTAAGTGATATGATATTAAACAGTCGTGGAGTGAGCCGGGTACATGGCGGTGGATTTGCCGGGACGATCCAGGCATTTGTGCCAGATGATCTGGTGGAAACTTATCAAACTGCTATGGAAAATATATTTGGCCCCGATGCCTGCCAGGTATTGAAAATTCGGAAGTATGGCGGTATAAAAGTTCTATGAGGGAAGCTTTAGTGCAAAAACACGGATATTTATTAAAAGGCGGGTTGTATGGGAAAATTAAATGAGGAAGATTTAAAGGCCTACTTTAAGGCTGGCAATACGGGATTCTGGAAACTGGAATGTGAAGAGGGGAAAGAACCAAAGCTATATACAGATGAGATTATGGGGTCTTTGATTGGAACTTCTGATGATATGACAGCGGAAGAACGCTATAAATTTTTTTGCGCGCATATTCATTCAGCGGAAAAAACAGCTATCTGTGAATTCCTGGAGAAACTGAAAATACGTGAAACTGAGATTACTTACCGGTATGCTCATCCGGAGAGAGGCTGTATTGTTCTACGGTGTACGGGAAGGTCGATTTCATTTTCAGAAAAAACAATACGGATTGTTGGCTATCAACAGGAAGTAGCAGACACGGAACAGTCTGGGAAAAGTGAGCTGTTTGAAGATAATCTTTTAAGTCAGAACCGGGAACTGGAAAAAGAACAAAATTCTTATTATCGGGGGCTGATGGATAAAATTAGTTTCGGAGTTCTTTCTTATACATTACCGGACTATAAAATTATACATATGAATCAGGAAGCCCTGCGTATTTTTGGAATGAAAAATATAGAAGAGGCGCAGGAAAATCTCGGAAAAATCGTACAATCAGTGAAATATCTGAATCCGGATACAACTGAAAAATTAAAAGAACTTCGACATCGTAATCATTCCGTGCATTATGAGTGCCTGATCCCGAATGGACAGGGGAACGTAACGCATGCTCTGGCAAAAACGGAAATATTTTTTACTCCAGATGGGACAAAAACAACAATTACCACATTCATGGATATTTCTGAAAATATTATATTAAAAAACACATTGGCTGAAAAAGAAGTGAAGAATGAGATTATTTCTTCTATCAGCAAAATGTTTAAGGAAATTGTGGTTATAGATCTTGAAACTAAGACATATACCCTTATATCTGGGCCGGATAATCAATTTGTCCGGAAGGGAGTGCAGGGGCCTTTATCCCAGATTCATGAGCTGCTCCTGACAAGAAACGTGGGAGAATGCAGCAGAAAGCAGATAGAGGAATTTGTAAATTTTGATACGTTGCCAGATAGAATGAAGTATAAGACTGTTATATCGAAAGAATTAAGGGCTATCAGTGGCAAGTGGTATGAAGCTTCCTTCATTGCGAAAAAGAGAGATGCAGAAGGAAGGGTTACGCATGTCCTAATGGCAGTGCATGATATTAATGAACTGAAGGAGCAGGAGCTCACGCATCAGATTGAATTGCAGGACAGTTACCAGAAACTTTCAAAAGCACTGGAAGAAGTGACAAAGCAGTCTGAGATTATTAAATCTATTGCAACGCTGTATGATACAATCCTTTATGAAGACTTGAAAAATGGAACATTTGAGATCATTACAGCGGGGGACCGGCTTTCGGCCGCCATCGGAACCAGTGGAAAAATTGATGAAAGCCATGGACAGAAAATCAAAACGGCATTTGGATTGGAGACAGGGGATAAAGTGGATGATCTTCTCAATCCGGCTATTTTATCGGAAAAGCTGAACGATACAAATTCCGTTTTCATGGAGTATAAGGGTATTGGAGAACATTGGTACCGCGCTGGCGTTATTGCAAAAAAACGTGATAAAGCGGGAAACGTTGAGGAGGTATTGTTCATTTCCCGTGAGATTACGAAAGAGAAAAAGAGACAGTTTGAGTATCAGGAAGAGCTGAAAAAAACGGCTCAGGATGCCAAAAAAGCGAATGCATCCAAAACAGATTTCCTCAGACGTATGAGCCACGACATTCGGACTCCGATCAATGGCATAAGAGGAATTGTCCAGATTGCAAATCACTATCCGGAAGATCTGGTGAAGCAGCAGGAATGCAGGGATAAGGTCATGACGGCCTCGGGCTTTTTGCTGAATCTGGTCAATGATATTCTGGATATGAATAAAATGGAGTCTGGGGTGTTAGAGCTGGAAGAAAAGCCATTTGATCTGCTGGAAACAATCCATGCATCTGCCAGTATTGTGGAAATGCAGGGGCGCGCGAAAGGAATTTCACTCAGCAGTACACATGGGGAAATCCTACATAATCATCTGATAGGAAGTCCGGTTCATTTCCAGCAAATTCTACAGAATATTGGAAATAACGCAGTTAAATACAATCGCAAGGGCGGCAAGGTCGCTATGAATTGCAGGGAAATCAGTTCTGATGAGCAGACCGCAGTCTTTGAATTTACCTGTGCAGACAATGGATTGGGAATAGGGGAAGAATTCCAGAAACACATATTTGAGCCGTTCGCACAGGAAAATCCACAGATAACAAGTTCTAATACAGGAAGCGGATTAGGACTGGCAATCGTGAAGCAGCTGGTAGAAATGATGGACGGTTCCATTCATTTTAGCAGTAAATTGAATGAGGGTACGACTTTTGTGATCACCCTGCCGTTTCGTATTGATACAGGATATACGGCAGAGACGCAGATGGTGGATCAGGATATTTCACTGGAAGGAATGCGGGTTCTTCTCGTAGAAGATAATGAATTGAATATGGAGATTGCGCAGTTTATTCTGGAAAATGAAAAAATGCAGGTTATTAGTGCATGGAATGGCCAAGAGGCCGTTGATCTGTTTGCCCAGTCTACACCAGGAGAATACGATTTGATCCTGACGGATATCATGATGCCGGTTATGGACGGCCTGGCAGCGACAAAAATGATACGGGCTATGGATCGCCAGGATGCAAAAGAAATCCCAATCGTGGCCATGTCAGCTAATGCTTTTTTGGATGATATAGAACGTTCCAAACAGGCTGGGATGGATAGGCACCTGACTAAGCCATTGACAGGGGAAGTTGTTGTGAAGGAACTGAAGCGATTAATGCATATGAAAAAGAATTGTTAAAGATTGACAATAAAAAAACGAAAATGAATTGACATATCGTCAAAATCATGATACTATCCATATATCGTTAATTGGATAGATCAGATTGGATTGTTACTGTACGGCAGGCAAAACCAGTTCTGAACGATATTTTGTGATGCAGATATTGTTCAGAATTGGTTTTTTTATTTTCTGATAGAAAAACGGGGCAGACTGGCGAAAGCCGGCTGGAACCTGTGAGGATAAGTATGAAGATTCAAAAAGTGATTAACAACAATGTGGTCAGTGCCATGGAAAATGGCCGGGAAGTGGTCGTTATGGGAAGAGGCATTGGCTTTCAGCTTCGGGCTGGCATGGACATTCCAGAAGATCTGATTGAAAAGGTATTCCGTCTGGACAACCCGGGGGTAATGGATCAGTTCAAGAACCTGGTTCAGAAGCTTCCGCCGGAGCGGCTGCAGATTTCAGCAGAGGTAATTCAGTACGCCAAAGGCGTCATGAATAAAAAGCTGAATCATAACATTTATCTCACGCTGACGGATCACATCAATTTTGCGATTGAGCGATACCAGAAGAAGATGATGTTTAGCAATCCGCTGTTTCGGGAGGTGCGTACCTTTTATCGGGAGGAATACCTTATCGGTACATTTGCACTGGATCTGATTAAGCGAAGGCTGGGTATTTCATTTCCGGCCGATGAAGCGGCATCGATCGCTCTTCATATTGTGAATGCGGAGTACAACACCCGCATGCGTGACACCATTGACATGACAAAGATCATTCAGGATGTCCTTCAATTAGTGGGAGAATATTTTCATATAGAGCCAGATGAAAATTCGACAAGCTACGAGCGTATGATCACGCATCTGCGTTTTCTGGCACACCGCATTTATAGTGGGGAGCTGCTGGAAGACGGGGCCGATCTGGAAGAATTTCATGCCATGATTCGGCAGATGTATCCGGAAGAATACGCCTGCAGCAGAAAGGTGAAGGAGTTCATCTGGCAGACCTACGGCCATGAAGTGTCGGAGGAAGAAGTAGCATATCTGTCTGTTCATATCCGGCGAGTCCGTAATAGCAGTCGGCCGGCGTAAATGCCGTGCAAGGGGAGTACGGCATAAGGTTTACAGCGTGTGAATGGCTAAAAAAGCAGAATGCGGTTTGCTGTGTGAAATGAACCAGACAGAAAAAAGAAAGGGGAAGAGATATGTTTCAGTCACTGAAAAAAATGTTTGGAGGGAAAAAGGAGCCGGTGGAAGTGTTATCGCCGGTGGCTGGAAAGGCAGTAGCCTTAAGTGAGGTAGCTGATCCGACATTCGCTCAGGAAATCCTGGGTAAAGGTGTAGCGGTGATTCCGTCCGAAGGGGAGTTTCGGGCACCAATTTCCGGTGAGGTCACGGTAATGTTCGAAACTGGTCATGCAGTCAGTATCAAGGGCGATAATGGGGCAGAGATCATCGTCCACATTGGATTGGATACGGTGCAGTTGAAGGGGCAATACTTCACAACCCATGTGAAGCAGGGAGACCGCGTGCAGGCGGGAGATCTTCTGATCAGCGCAGATCTGGAGCAGATCCGTGCAGCCGGTTACGATGTCATCACACCGATCATCATCTGCAACACACCGGATTTCCCCGATATGGTATGCCATACAGGAATCCAGGTGAAGACCGGAGATGCGGTCATTACTTTATAATGTAGAAAGAATGGAGAGAGTGCATACGAAAAGCGTTACAATCAGGATCCAGGACCCGGAAGGACTTCATGCCCGCAATGCCGCGCGGATTTTTGCGGCGGCGAGAAAGCTGAACGCAGAAATTCAGCTTTGCACAGGGGAGAGGACAGCAAGGGCGGATCATATTCTGGAACTGATGGCTCTGGAGGCCAGAGCCGGTAATCTCATTGAAATCCAGGCAGATGGTGAAGATGCAGAGGCAGCGGTGGATACGATCGCACAGATCCTTCAGGGATAAGGAACGGATTTTCAGTATAGCTATTTTACGTACAGACATGATTTGGATCCATGGGGAATGGTTCAAATATAAAAAGACAAAGCCGAAAGGCGAAAAGAAAGGGGTTTTACATTATGATGAAGTTTTTCCAGAGACTGGGCAAGGCTTTGATGCTTCCGGTAGCGTGTCTTCCGGTATGCGGTATCCTGATGGGAATCGGATACATTCTGGCACCAGCGGCTATGGCAGGTGAGGTTCAGGGCTTCACTGCAGGAGGCATGGCATATTCCATCGGCCTGTTCCTGATCAAGGCAGGCGGCGCGCTGATCGATAATATGTCCTGGCTGTTCGCCATTGGCGTAGCAGTGGGCATGGCAGATGATGCAGATGGCACAGCCGGTCTGGCAGGACTTGTTTCCATGTTTATGATCACCACGCTGTTAAGCAGCGGTTCCGTAGCCGGCATCACCGGTCATGAGGCAGCTCCGGCATTTGGCAAGATCGTGAACCAGTTTGTAGGTATCGTATCCGGCCTGATCGGTGCTACCTGCTACAACAAGTACAAGAGCGTAAAGCTTCCGGATGCACTGGCATTCTTCAGCGGCAAGCGCGCGGTTGCAATCTTTACCGCACTGTATTCCATTATTGCAGCACTTATCCTGTTCTTTGTATGGCCGTTAGTATACGGCGCACTGGTTACCATGGGTGAGACCTTTATCGGTATGGGCGCTCTGGGCGCAGGTATTTATGCGTTCTTCAACCGTCTGCTCATTCCGTTTGGCCTGCATCACGCACTGAACTCCGTATTCTGGTTCGATGTAGCCGGAATCAACGATTTAAGCAATTTCTGGGGCAACACTGGTGTTTACGGACAGACTGGTATGTACATGACCGGATTCTTCCCGTTTATGATGTTTGGTCTTCCGGCAGCATGTATCGCTATGTATCAGACCGCAAAGCCGGGCAAAAAGAAAATGGTTTACGGACTGCTTGCATCCGCAGCATTCTGTTCCTTCTTCACTGGCGTTACCGAGCCGATTGAGTTCTCCTTCATGTTCCTGGCTCCTGGCCTTTATGTAGTACATGCTCTGTTAGCAGGTATTACCGCAGGTATTACCGTTGCGCTTCCGATCCGCGCAGGTTTCTCCTTCTCCGGCGGTGCAGTCGATATGGTGCTCAGCTCCTTTACTCCGCTGGCAGAGAATCCGTGGCTGCTGATCCCGGTTGGCCTGGCTGTTGGTGTTCTGTATTATGTTGTATTCCGCGTTGTGATCACCAAGTTTAATCTGAAGACTCCTGGACGTGAAGATGATGATGCAGACGAGACAAAGGTAGTTCTGTCCAACAACAACTTCACCGAAGTAGCAAAGATCGTTCTGGAAGGCGTTGGTGGTCCGGAGAATGTAGCTTCCATTGATAACTGCATTACCAGACTTCGTCTTGAAGTTAAGGATTACACCAAGGTCAATGAAAAACTCATCAAGTCCGCCGGTGTGGCTGGCGTGATGCGTCCGAGCAAGACCTCCGTTCAGGTCATCATCGGAACCCAGGTACAGTTTGTGGCAGATGAATTCAAGAAACTCTGCAAATAAATAAGACCTCCCTGGTTTCATGCTATAGACATGTGAAAGGAGCTGTTGCTCCATAGATGAATGATTATCTATGGGGCCGCAGCTCCTTTTGCTGTATAAAAGCGGAAGCTGCCGCTTTATCACCTAATCTTGATGATTGCGACAGCCTCTTCTTTCCATATATTTTAATGTAGGAATGCACCTGCTGCTTATTCCAGTGTGCCAGTTACCGATTGTGGAATGGCAAATTCTACCGCACCCATGTAAGCGGGGGCAACATCTGTTTCATCAAAGGTGATCACAAGTTCCCCTTTCTCATTGAAATAAAAGCTTTCATCACCTCTTAATTCTTTAAAATCCCATTCTGGCATATCACTGTTATAAAAATAGGTAACAGAGGAATCAGCAGCCATTTGCGCCTGCATCTGTTCCTTTATATTGTCACTGATCGCAGTGAGCATTTCTGGCTTGTCATGAAAAAGATCGGACAAAGAAATGATTTTGCCAGTGCGTTTATCAATGGTGAATACTTTGGTATATTCGGTCCCGCTGGCCATGACCAGAGTGGTGTCAATTCGAACGCAGAGATAATTCGTGGTATCCGTTACCACCTGATAGGAAGAGTTAAGCGAGTAATTGCCTTCTCCCTGAGATGAACGCAGGTCACTTTCATACTGGGTGATTAGGGCATTGGCATATTCTTCGATGCTCTGGTTGACCTCTGCCGGTGCAGACTCTATTTCTGGGATGTCCACTTTAGCTTCAAAGTGATTTGTCTGGTTTTCATAAGTCCGGAAGGTAACGATTTTGGAAATTGGGCCAAGGATAGGAACGTTTTCCATGGCATTTGCAATGGTAGGGTTCACGTTTGTAAGGATTACCAGCGCGGCCATGGCTGCCGCAGCAGTTGCACCGGTGTTTTGTAAAATATGAATGAGGCGTGATTTCTTTTTCCTATTTTTGGCATTTGCAGAATTTTCCTGTTCCTTAACAGATGCTTTGCCCTGTGCAATTCCGGCTAAAATACGTTCTTTGGCATGTGGAGAAACGGGGATCTGTTCATATTCCTGTTTTAAATCATCAAGTGTGTGATTGGTTTCTTTCATAGTAGGAACTCCTTTCTGATCAGTTGGTGTCAGGTGCTTCAAGGTTGATACGCAGCTTTTTTAAAGAACGGTAAAGCCTGGTTTTTACAGTATTCAGATTTTCATTGACAGCCAGTGCAATATCTTCCAGTTTCATGTCTTCGCAATACCGCAGGATAACAATCGTGCGGTTTTGTGGTTCCAGGCTCTCTAGGGCATTTTTTAAATCGGTTTCCTGGTAAACATCTTCAGACGCCTGTTCTGGAAGTTCTCCAGGGAGATCCTCTTTTTTTCTGCTTCTTAAAAGATCCATTGTGGTGTTAACCACAATTCGGCAGATCCAGGCATAAAGCTTCGTAGGATCTTTTAAGGAATTGCACTGGCATATGGCTTTGCAGGCACTTTCCTGAACAATATCCAGGGCATCATCTTCGTTGTGAACATAACTGTAAGCTAACCGGTATAGCCGGTCATATTTTTCAATCAGGACCTGTTCGGTCTGTATGGTAATTGAATCCCGCGCGCTAGAATGGATCATTACATATTTTCCTTTCTTTTTGTTTTCATATATTAGACGGATAAAGAGAAGAAAAAGTTGCAAGAAAATTATAACTTGATCTGTATTTTTTATGCAATTATTTCCTATTTATAATAATGCCGCTTCCGGCAATATGAAATGTTCCTTGTTAATTAGGGCCATCAATGCTATAATCAAACCAAGATTATTTCTTTCGATGATAGTGGCCTCTGGCTATGGGTGAGATCTTGCGGATCATTGAAAAGGGGTAGTCTATTTTTTTAGTCAATGCATGAGCGTGCATTGGCTTTTTTTATTTTATAGACGAACCAGGAAAGGAGAGAAGAAAATATGTCCGAGGTTGAGCGGATGTATGAATTGCTCTATGAAGAGCGATGGAATGAAAAAGAGCAAAAAGAACGCAGGAATGAAGAGGCATTTTTTTCACCGGAGAGCCCGATTACCAGAGAAATTCCGATTGAAGAATTGTTTGATGTTCTGGATGCCGGAGTATGGGCTTATCAGACACGGTACAATTCGGAAACGCTGGTACAAAGCTTTTTGGAGCAGATTGAACTCTGTCCTGTAGTAAAGCGTCGGAGAATGTTGTAAAAGGAGGGGCAATGTGAGCAATATTGTAAAATGGAAAGCAGCCAGCGAGGAAGAGACATTTGCAAAAGTTCGAGTGGAGTTTTCCTTCGGCGATGGCAGTGCTGTTCAAAAAACGGTTACGATGGCTGATTTTATCAGGGCGATGAGTACGATTGAAGCGGAGCAGGAGCGCTGCGTTGCAATCGGGCCGGTGCCAAAAGGTTTTTATGATGGAACATTGATTCAGAATAAGGAACAGAGTTTTGATGTTCTCATCACGGTTTCGGAACATCTGGGGGTCATTTATCTGTTTGGAGTGCCAAAGCAGGTGGTGTTTCCAGATCTGGTGTTTCTGTTTCAGGTAAGAGAGGGGAAGTTATCCACCTCTTTTTGTTTTGCCTTAAAGCAGGATGCATCTGGGATGATCGGGCCGGCCAGCAGATTGTGTTATTACCCATTTGGAAATGTGTATGACGATGGGAAAATCTGTTGGGGAAATACGGTATTTCCAAAGGTGGCCACTATCAAGGATACAGAAAAGCTGATCCAGGCATTTTTTGATGCTGAAACCAATAATGATCTGTATCATAACCGTATCGCGGACCATCCGGAATTTAGAGAACAATCCGGACTTTTGGAAGCACTTAAGAAAATGGAGGTGTTTCCGCAGGAATGGCTGATGGAAAATGGAAATCAATTAAGTAACTTAAGCGTTGCAATAAGAGGAGGAAAATAGATTATGCAGATGAGTTTTTTTGATTTTGAGGAATTTAATGAGTTGAAGGCGGAGGCAAAGAAGAAAGAGGCCCCAAGAAAGAAGAAGGAAGAAAAGCCGAAGAAAAAATCAGCGCCAAAAACGGTTTACAAACTGCCCCTTACGTTAAAGAGCATTGCTGGTGATCTGGTGATGACGGAGGGAGAGGGGACCGAGGAAGAAGTAAAACAGTTTCTGGCAGATCAAGGCCCCTTCTTTGCAATCTGTGATGTTTCAAAGAAAGCTGATACCTATTTGTGCAGACCGAAAAATCATGAAGGAGTGGAAAAAGGAACCTTGTCGGTTGACGGAATGCGGGTGTTCTTTGGAGCGGAAGAAGTGGATATTACGGCATTAACGGGAGAAGTGGATCTTACAAATCTGTTTGAGTATGTGTTAAAGGGCAAGGGCCTTAGCGGGTTAAAGCTTACTTTATTTAAAACTGAAAACAATATTGTGCTCCTTCCGGCAGAATCTTCCGCAATCACGGTACCGTTTGAAGATACAGAAGCAATCACGGTACTGAAAGCAGGGGAAGAGCTTACCATTGGAATCAGTGAAGAGGCAGAGACACTCGAAGAACAGCTCAAGGAGCTCGACGGATATGGAACCTTATATGATCTGTACCCGTGTGGCGAAAAATATTACCTTGGCCCGAAGTATGCTGGTGTATCCAATACCGGTACGGTTAAAGTGACAAAGTATGCCATCGATGGAGTTAAGTTATCCCTGATGTTTACCTCATATGACTTATCTTCTGAGGATTTTGGTGGTAAAAAGTCTGTCACGGAAGAAGATTTGCTGAATTTCCTGGATGCAAAAGGACATCTGGAATACCGGCTGGCCGGTGCAGTATTTACCTGGCTCGGAAAAGATAAGAACATTCTGTATGTGGGAACAAAGGGAAGCAAAAAAGGTGCGGATGATAAGGAAGTTCTGGATAAAATGCAGCTTTCCATCGGAAGACAACGGGTGATGTATCAGGGAGAAATCTATGATATTTTGAACCATCCATGCTTTTACTGCGGAAGCTCGCTGGAAAGTGATCAGAAAGTTTTTATCTGGAAACTTGAAAAGGTGGATATTTCTTACTGGTTATCTATATCACGGTTTTTTTGCGAAAACTGTGACAGCGAAGTAGCGGTGCATCTTTTTTATGATCCTGAAAAAAACAACTTTAAATGGTATGTTCCATTCCAACAGGTATATCACGCATCCGTTGAAGCAGAACGGGAGCCTTATTTGGAGTGCTATGAAGCTTCAGGCTTGGTAAAAGTTGGGGAATTTCATTCCCATGGCAGGATCCCGGCCTTTTTCTCTGCCACAGATAATGAGGATGAAAAATTTCCTGGACTTTATGGCGTGGTATCCTGCGGCGATGACAAGATGGTTTACCGGGCTGTACTTGGGGCAGATAAGCAGATTTTTCTTACGGATGATCAGATGAAGGCTGTTGTGTATGATTCTGGAGAGGACCGGCAGTCCTGGGTTTTGGGCTGGTTTCATCAGGTCTACAATAAGAGCATTGGAAATGGAAGCCACTATGTAGTACTGGTGGGCCAGGAAAGGACAAAGGCCATTTATGTTCCGTCGTATGAAATGGCACGATTTTTTGAAGGTATTTTCCATGTGTATTCTATTGACCGCGGCCTGCAGAAAGATTACTGGCCGCAGGATCATCATTTTCTGATCTCAGAAGAGGAGCTTATCTGGAAGAAAGGAGATCCTTTGCTGTGTGGATGTGGTTATGCTGATCAGCTGGTCGCATTATTATAATTGAGAGGGTATGTTTATGATAGAAAAATTGGAGGAGTATGGTCGGTTTCTGTTTGGCTGGGCATTTCGGGCGATGCAAAGTGAAATGACAATGCAGGAGTCCCTGAATGCAAAGTCAGAGAGAAGCTATCTTACAGGAACGGAAATTGCACTGTTAGAGGATAGCAGTCTTTTTATCATAGGGATTGGTATTCTGGTGCTTATTGAAGCATTTTTCATTGTGGCTGTTATATCCTTATTGCTGCATAGTGTGATGAAGCTGATTAGACTATGTCTGGTGAAAGGGTATAGCTGTCTTACAAGGGAAAAGAGATACCGGCAGCGTGCAGCGGCCAGAAGGATCCAGAAGCGCCAGGAAGCGCTTCTTATACAATACGTTCTGGAATCTGAAGAAAGGACGAAGGAACTGCCAGATGTGTTAAAACTGCCAGAATTTATGGTAAACAGGGGAAGGAGAAAGAAACATGCGTATTGACCTGCAGGTCATTGTGATAGGAGCTGGTTTGACCGGCTCCTTCTTTTTAAAAGAAATGATTGCTTATCTTCATATGAAACGGGACTCCTTGATCCGGACGGATATTACGGTTTTTGATCCGGATTCCGTCAGGGAGGAGGATCTTGGCGCGGTATATATCCGGGAAGATATCGGTCAGAACAGAGCGCTTTTATTATCAGAACTTTTGAAAGAGCAGTATGAGTATAGGGTAACGGCTGTCCCTGGAGATTTTTCCGCAGACAGTCCAGTACTGCAGATTTCCAAACGGGATTATGTAATTATGATTGATTGCAGCGAAGGAAACATTTCGGGGAATTACCAGACCGAATGGAAAAAACTGACCGGAAAAAGGAAACTGTGTCTGAAATTCGGGGATGCAAAACTGTATGTGGATGACGGAAGTGGTGAGGAATCATTCTCTTCAAACACCGAAGAAAAGAGCACGGATTTTGTCTGGAAGCACCTGGAAAGAATGTTTTTGGTGAATCTTGCCATGTCAAAGATCGTGGCCGTCTATGAAGAAGGACAGGCTGAGTGTGGAACATTTTGTATTAATGAAAAAATGGCAAAAGTAGGATCGCAGCTGAATAATGATCAGAGATTGGATCTTCCTCTGGGCCAGAGAAAAACAGAAAAGTTTCACTACCAACTTGTTGTGGTTGGAACTGGTGGGACTGGTTCTTACTTTTTGAAGGAATTAGGGGCGATCCTTTCGGCCTTAATAAAGGAAGAATGCGACTCCTATGCATTATCCATAATCGATGGAGACCGGGTGGAGCAGAAGAACCTTGATCGGCAGAATTTCCTGAAAGAGGATGTTGGACAGCATAAGGCAATAGTACTGGCACAAGCTCTTAAAGAACACTATGGGATCGAAGTAAGAGCATATCCAATGTATATTGATTCCGCGGAGCAGTTAAAAGTGGTCTTTAAACAGATGTCGGGAGCTTATTATAGACGCACGGTTCCAATTCTGATCGGATCAGTGGATAATCACCGGGCCAGACAGGAAATGGAAAAATGGTTCCGGCAGACGCCTACTGGTATCTGGATTGATGCGGCAAATGAATTTCATACGGGTGAAGTTGTAGCTGCAGTAAAAAGAAATGGAAAGATGCTGTCACCTTCCAGGCCGTACTATTTTCCGGAAATCATGCGAAGCCGGGAAAAGCGGGCAAGTGAATTAAGCTGCGGGGTGATCAATCAGTCTTCACCGCAGCACCGGTTTACCAATATGGCTGCAGCAATGCTGGCTTTATCAGCTACTCTCGGAATTTTAAGAAACGGTTTCCTTCCATATAAAATAGTTTATTTTGATATGTTTAAGGGAAATGCTATTCCGGTAAATGTGGGAGCGGAAAGGGGAATATTCTTTGAAGATTGTAAATGAGGAGCGTTATCAGCAGCTCTTTGATTATCCGGAAGAATTGCGTAAGATTATTACCTATGCCAAGCGTTTAATGAAGTATGAAAAATGCTTTGATTATTCTTTCCGGGATAACTGCATGAAAATGGAACTTTTGCAATCAGCGGTACAACGTATTCTCCGGGAATATGGGATCGAGATGGGAGAAGTTTATGATTTATCAATTGAATGGATTGAGTCAGACGATGAAGATGAATTTCTCAGTGAGAATGAAGAAGTACTCTTTTGTATAGAAACTCCATATCCTGGGATTACAGGGTTCACCGAGGTAGTCTCTGTCTGTGAGGATGATACAGAGACTCTGGAACTTTTTCCGGAAGAAGTAAGGGCAGAATTGAAAGAATGCCTGGGGGAATGTGGAACTACGGTGCTTACTTTGGACGTTGTGGAGCAGGTAATAAGCTGGTACGAAAAAAGCAAGGACCGGAGACTTTCTGAAATCGCATTTGAAGCATATGATCTGTTTTGCCGGTCTTTAAGTGTTTGTTATTCGGCGGGGACAGACTTTATTCAGATTGCTGATCATTCCTACTGGTTATACAATCCCGAAGAGAACACTGGCTGGGAGGACATGTTTCCAGTATCACCGGTATGTGACTTATGTGGGATAGTCCTTTATGTGTTAGGAAAGGCGGGAGGAGTGTGTTAAATCTGAGTAATTGTAGGGAACGCTTTTGCGAATATATATTGTTCCGATATGCATGGGCATATGAATTTGTGGAAGAGCAGTTCCCACAAAATGCATATGAGTATTATGACAGTTTCTCGAAAGCTTATCGGTATCTGATCGAGAAAATAGGATATCAGGTTGTTTATTGCGGAGTTACAACATCTGCAGAGCAGATTCTGAAACCTATTCTGGGTAATTGCAGAATGAAGTATGAACAGTACTGCAATTTACTGAAACTATATGATCAGGATAAGCCATATCTTATGCTGGTGCTTCAAAGTGGCCAACAGATCGATCAAAGAGGGCTGAATGTATTTGGTAATGTGTTTGAAGGAGGAGGCTTTTACATCTCCTATGGTACATACAAAGAATATGAGCCGGCCTGGAAAGCATGCCGGATCGAAACAAAATTGGAAATGTGTTATCGACTAAAGGAGGCGCGCTTGTGGAAATATTAAAACAGGTGATTTGGCTCATGAAGAGGATAGAAGGTGCTTTTTGTCCGTGGAGTTATCTGGATCAGATGGACTATTTTCAACAGGGCGGTTGCAGTGAAGAGGAGGCATATGCGTATGCAAATTCCAACATGGGCAGATCTGCAAGGTATTATCCGCATTATCAGATGTGGGTCAGTCATTTAGTAAACCGGCTGATCAAAGCAGGTATTCTAACCTGCGAGTATGAGACTGCAGAACTACGGATGGAAGATGTGCCAGTTGAAAATCTTCTGTGTATTGTCAGTGATGAATGCTCTGAGGGACTGGAAGTGGCAGACGGACAGAGGAAAAAAACGATTGACGCCATTATGCAGGCACTAGGGTTTGAATTATTGGAGTTTTCTGAATTGGAGGATCTGGATCATATATTATCCAGGGACCAGAAGGCTGCATTTTACAGGGCATTTGATGATTTCAGGTGTGACTTTTATGAAGAAGAGCGAGAATTTGTCATTGTGCTCATAAAAGGAGAAAATGCACCCCTTCTTTCTGAGTCAGATATTTTTTTGGAACTGGATTATTTTATAATTTCATTTGCAGATTTTTTCATTATGATATATCCTTCAGAAACTGGATTTTGTGATGGGTATGTGGAAATCACATACGGGATTGGTTTTCTGTCATGGAATCTTATTCCATTTCTGCAGATGTTGTATGGGAAGAAAAAAGGGAACATTGAGGAATTTTCCAATAATTCGGACATGGAACAGAGATGCTGCGGTTGTAGTACAATTCCATGAGGTAGTGTCTTCGTTTCATTGGGTTAGAATTACTGAGAAAGCTGGTGGAGAAAATGGTGAAAATTGTATACGGGAATGAACCGTACCGCATTGATCATGAGGTACGGAAGCTGACGGAAAATACAGCATATTATGTGCAGACATTTGATACCATGGATGGGATGAAAGAATTTTTACAGAGCATATCATTCTTTGGTGTACCGTGTGCTGTCTATAAGGTAGGAGATGTGAAAAAAGAGAAGAAGGAACTTCTGCATTTGATGGAAGAATGTCCGGAAGAATCCTGTCTGATCATTCGGACAGAAAGGCTTGATAACAGTAAGTTTTGGAATGCATGGAAAAGAAAATCTGGGATTTTCTGTGATAAACTGAGCGAAAAGGCTTATCAGTGCTGGATCAAAAAGGCATTTCAGTCCTTGGATTGTCCAATAACGGAGCCGATGCTGCGATATTTCATTGACAGAAGTGCTTATGCATATCAGGAACGAAGGGACGGCAAAGATGAGACGATAGATCTTTACCAGATTGCTATTTTCATCAAACAGATTGTGTTTGCATCCCTGGAAACTGGAGTCAGCAAAGAAATCATCGACCAGGTTGTTCCTGCAGCAGTAGGAAAAAGCTGGGAACTGGCATCAAAGCTTTTATTTGATCCTATGGAAGGTATGAAGCTTGCGGTGGAGTTGTTTGATCATGGGAATAACAGCCTCATGCTTTATGGAATGCTTCTGCGGAATTACCGGATTGCGAAAAAAGCACTGTTGCTATCAGAAATGCCGGAAAAAGAAATCCTGACTTTTTTAGGACTTACGGAAAAGCAGATGCGGGGAATACGGGCCTATCGGAAGTTAC
>ENA-OOYX01000398-OOYX01000398.1-human-gut-metagenome-genome-assembly--contig:-NODE-398-length-30250-cov-2.584501_pt1 | contig 30250 bp, 20 predicted proteins | sample MGYA00241182_ERZ501387 | MGnify/ENA primary metagenome ERZ501387 (study PRJEB25962, sample SAMEA2042740) | human gut metagenome | biome: human gut; feature: human-associated habitat; material: faeces...
AAAGCTTCCATATTATATAAGCCCGTCAGCCGGTCTCTGTTTTTTAATTTATGGATTGCCTGCTGATCTTCCTGCATTTTCTCACGCAGCGTCACAAATACGGCAACCACTCTGCTCAGTTCGCAGATAGTTCCAATCTCCTCTGTGCGCCACTGCTTGCCCTGTTCAACCGAGCCAACATCGATGCATCCGGTTTTTCCATTCGAATACTCAAACTTTACTGCAGCGATTGACTGGATCGGGATGGCATTTCCTGACCATTCCAGCCACTCTTTCTTCCGTTTTTCCTGCCACTTTGGAGTTGTCTGTACAAATTCTCCCACCTCAGCCTTCATCAGTTTCGGCCAGGTAATCGGAAGTATATTCTTCTCATAAATCTGTCCCATGTCACTCCAGCAGTTGGTAAGTAACATATTCTTTCCATCGGGTGCATATTCAAAAACAGATACCATATTCATCTGATATTTTCTGCCAATCTGTTCTAAGAGCACATTCAGAGAACCATTGATATCCCTTGCATGTGACAACAGGCTGAACGCTGTATTTAAAAATTCTTTGTCCGCCACCATGTTTCTGCGATTTTCGTTTTCCTCAGCGCGGTTCTTTCCTTCACAGTCACCTTCCTCGGTCTCTCCTGCAAAGCCATAATGATTTTTCCCATTTTTCTTAATGTGATACATGGCATGATCTGCCCGTTCAAACAACGTACTATAATCATACCCGTCTTTTCCTGTCACAGCCATACCGACACTCAATGTCACAACAATGACTGCTCCATCCCCGGAAAGCGTTTTCTGCACGTTTGTGCACAGCTGTTCCGCTTTCGCCTCCGCCTCTTGCAAAGAAGTGTCCTTCACAAAGACCATAAATTCATCCCCACCGACACGTCCGACAACCGCTTCATCCGTAAACTGTTCGCGTATCAGTGTTGCAATATCCGATATCACCATGTCTCCAACAGTATGTCCGAATGTGTCATTGATCTTCTTAAAGTCGTCAATATCAATGACGTAGAGTACATGCGTTCCCTGTGTTGATTTTTCAAGAAACGCATCTACGATTTCTCCGGAGGCTGTCTTATTGTAAATCCTTGTCAACGGATCTAACTGCACTTCCCGCAGAAGTTTCTCCCGGACTGCCCGCTCTGTGCTGATATCATAACTTCTTCCTATGATGTGGCTGATCTTTCCATCATAATCTGCGATACTCTGATAATAGGTTCTGAAATAAGCATATTTTCCGGATTCTTTTCCCCCCTGCCGCAGACGGTATTCCGCAGTTCCTTTCATCTCCCGTTGAAGCGCCGTCTCAAAGATCTTCTGAAATCTTTCCCTGTCGTCCGGGTGTATGGCTCCGTAAAGTTCTTCTATCCCGGCATATTTCACACTTTTATCCTCTGCGAATTTCAGATAACATTCCGGTATCTCAAATTGCTGTTTTTTCACATCATAATCAAGGACAATATCATCGGAGACCTCTTCCAGCATATGATAGCGCTCGTTCACAAGCATGATCTCATTTTCCATCTTCTTGCGCTCTGTAATGTCCCAGCAGGATACAAGATAGTATGGCACTGCACTCCGGTATGTGTAAATCTGAAACTGAAACATTGCCCAGATCACGTTCTGATCTGCTGTAACGATTCTCGCCTCAAATTCATCCGATGTTTTCCCTCTGCGGCAGACCTCCGCCGCATCCTCAAACATCATGTAATCTTCCATATGGATCAACTGCGCCATGCTCATTTTTTCCATGCTGAAGTCCGCCAATTCGTATCCGCTCATCCTGCAAAATTCATGGTTTGCGATGTCAATCGTCAGCTCATTTCCCCCTTTTACCGTGATCAGTCCTACCGGAAGTTCATATATAATATTTTTCAAATCTTTGCGCTCACGCTCCGACTGCCTGAGCTGATCTTCATAATCTATTTCTTCCCTATTAAATTCTGCCATCCCCAACTTCTCCTTTTACAAAACCCCGATTAGAATAATTATAACAAATTTTTACATAACAAGAAAGATTTTCTCTTGTTTTTTCCTTATATTTTCTTGGCATAGATTTTTCTTGAAAAAACAACGGTTTTATGTATAATAAAAATGATGCGTTTAAACCAAGAAATATGTAAAATAGAGGTATTACAATGATACAAGCAAACAATGTAACGTTACGTGTAGGCAAAAAAGCCTTATTCGAAGATGTAAATATCAAATTCACTGAAGGAAACTGTTATGGTCTGATTGGTGCCAACGGCGCCGGAAAGTCCACATTTTTAAAAATTTTATCCGGTCAGTTAGAACCGACAAACGGTGATGTTGTCATCACTCCGGGACAGCGTCTCTCATTTTTACAGCAGGATCACTTTAAATATGATGCTTTTACCGTTCTTGATACCGTTATCATGGGTAACCAGAGACTTTATGATATTATGAAGGAAAAAGACGCCATCTACATGAAAGAAGATTTTTCCGATGAAGATGGTATCCGTGCCAGCGAATTAGAAGGCGAATTTGCTGAGATGGATGGCTGGAATGCGGAATCCGATGCCGCAACATTATTAAATGGTCTTGGAATTTCTACCGATTACCATTACTCTATGATGGCAGAGCTTCCTGGTGCCTTAAAGGTCAAAGTTTTACTTGCACAGGCATTGTTCGGAAATCCGGATATTCTTCTTTTAGATGAGCCTACCAACCACCTGGATCTGGATGCCATCGCATGGTTAGAGGAGTTCCTGATCAACTTTGAGAATACCGTTATCGTAGTATCCCATGACCGTTATTTCTTAAATAAAGTCTGCACACAGATCGCTGATATCGACTACGGCAAGATCCAGCTGTACGCTGGTAACTACGACTTCTGGGTTGAGTCCAGCCAGCTGATCATCAAGCAGATGAAGGAAGCAAACCGCAAGAAGGAAGAGAAGATCAAGGAATTACAGGAATTTATCCAGCGTTTCTCTGCAAATGCTTCTAAGTCCAAGCAGGCTACTTCCCGTAAGAGAGCCTTAGAGAAGATCCAGTTAGATGACATCAAGCCATCCAGCAGAAAGTATCCATATATCGACTTCCGTCCGGCCCGTGAGATCGGAAATGAAGTTCTTACTGTAGAACACTTAAGCAAGACTATTGATGGTGAGAAGATCTTAGACGATATCTCCTTTATCCTTGGAAGAGAGGACAAAGTTGCTTTAGTTGGACCAAACGAGCGTGCAAAGACTGTATTATTCAAGATCCTTGCAGGTGAAATGGAGCCAGATGAAGGAAGCTACAAGTGGGGACTTACAACCACCCAGTCTTACTTCCCGAAGGATAACTCCGCTGAGTTTGCAAATGATGACACCATTGTTGAGTGGCTGACCCAGTATTCTCCTGAGAAGGACGTAACTTATGTACGTGGTTTCTTAGGACGTATGCTGTTTGCAGGCGAAGACGGTGTTAAGAAGGTTAAGGTATTATCCGGTGGTGAGAAAGTACGTTGTATGTTATCCAAGCTGATGATCTCCGGCGCAAATGTACTGATGTTAGATGAGCCGACTGACCACCTGGATATGGAGTCTATTGACGCATTAAACCGTGGTATGATCAAGTTCCCAGGCGTGATGATCTTCTCATCCCGTGACCACCAGATCGTACAGACTACTGCCAACCGTATTATGGAGATCATCAACGGCAAGCTGATTGATAAGATCACTACCTACGATGAGTATCTGGAAAGCGATGAAATGGCACGTAAGAGATTTACCTTCACTGTAACTGAAAGTGATGAAGAGGATGACTAATCATTCGGATAAAAAATAGGATTAAAAACGGTCGCCCCTTTGGGGCGGTCGTAGTATAAAGAACGATAAGAGTAAGGAGGGCAGGAACCGGGAAGTGCTGGGACCTGCCTTTCTGCCATTTCTAGGGGTGTTTTCCCCGCAGCGCGGGGAAGGTATGCAGTAGCGGAAATATAAGTGAAAAAGAGAGAAAAGAGGAAATAACCATGGAAAAGATCGCAAGTTTTACCATCGACCATATTAAATTACAGCCGGGAGTTTACGTATCCAGAAAAGACAAAGTAGGAGACAGCACCGTTACCACCTTTGATCTGCGTATGACTTCCCCAAACGAAGAACCTGTTATGAACACCGCAGAAATGCACACCATCGAGCATCTGGGTGCTACCTTTTTAAGAAACCACAAGGATTTTGGAGACAAGACCGTATACTTTGGACCGATGGGCTGCAGAACCGGTTTTTATCTGCTTTTAGCAGGTGATTATGAGTCAAAAGACATTCTGCCATTAGTAGTAGAAATGTATGAATTTGTCCGTGACTTTGAAGGGGAAGTACCAGGCGCATCTCCAAAAGACTGCGGCAATTACCTGGATATGAACCTGGGAATGGCAAAATATCTGGCTGCAAAGTATCTGAAGGTGCTGACCCATATTGATGAGTTCCCGGAATCCAGACTGGTTTATCCAGAATAAAGGAGAGTATTTTGCCCCGCTTCGCGGGGCAGTGGAGTGCAACAGTTTTTCCACTTTATGCGGGGATGTGTTATCAGCACAACTGCTTTCCCCGCCATAAGGCGGGGGCGTTGCCATACAGCAAAAGGAGAAACAATCATGAAAAAACTCATATCCTGGAATGTAAACGGTCTGCGTGCCTGCGTGGGAAAAGGCTTTATGGACTTTTTCAACGAGGTAGATGCAGATGTATTCTGTATACAGGAAAGTAAGCTGCAGGAAGGCCAGATCGATCTGGATCTGCCGGGCTATCACCAGTACTGGAACTATGCTGAGAAAAAAGGCTATTCCGGCACAGCCATGTTCACAAAAGAAGAGCCTATCTCTGTTTCCTATGGCCTTGGCATTGAGGAACATGACCATGAAGGCAGAGTCATCACAGCTGAATTCCCAGAGTATTACATTGTTACCTGCTATACTCCAAACTCCAAAGATGGTCTTGCCAGACTGGATTACCGTATGACCTGGGAAGATGCATTTTTAGCATATCTTAAAAAGCTGGAAGAGAAAAAGCCGGTGATCTTCTGCGGTGATTTAAACGTAGCCCACAAAGAGATCGACCTGAAAAATCCAAAGACTAACCGGAAGAATGCGGGCTTCACTGATGAAGAAAGAGGCAAGTTCACGGACCTTTTAAATGCCGGTTTTATTGATACCTGGCGCTACTTCTATCCGGATACAGAAGGAATTTACTCCTGGTGGTCCTACCGTTTTAAAGCAAGAGAGAAGAACGCAGGCTGGCGTATTGACTATTTCTGTGTCAGCGAAAGCTTAAAAGATGAGCTGGAGAGCGCAAAGATCCATACAGAAGTGTTTGGTTCCGACCACTGCCCAGTAGAATTAGTGATCAAAAAATAGAGACAAAAGATGAATTGCCCGAAAAGGAATGGATAAGAAGCTTGAAAATAACGATCCATAACCTGTAAGCTATACATGAGATAAAAACTGGATATTAGACATGATCCGACTGCATTGTTATAATATTCACAACAGATGATCTGCGCTGATGGTCATATGTTCGCTGGAGATTTTTCTGCGCATGAAAGATTTCGAGAGGACATTCAAGTTGAAAGGAGTATATCTTATGTTTAAAACAAGATTTACAGAATTGATCGGTATCGAACATCCAATTATGCAGGGCGGTATGCAGCACTTAGGTGTACCACAGCTGGCAGCAGCTGTATCTAATGCAGGCGGACTGGGAACCATTAATATCACCATTTACCCGGAAATGGATGATTTCCGCGCTGCAGTAAAGAAGACAAAAGAATTGACAGATAAGCCGTTTGCTGTCAACATTTCACTGGCTCCTGGCCTGAATATGGGAGAAAAAATCCACCAGTATATTGATGTGTGCGGAGAAGAAGGCGTAAAGGTTATTGAAACAGCAGGACAGAATCCTTCTGAATTTGTTCCTCACATCAAAGAAGCGGGCATTAAACTGATCCACAAGTGTCCAGGTGTAAAATATGCGAAAAAGGCAGAAAACTTTGGAGCTGATGCTGTTACTATCGTAGGCTATGAAGTAGCAGGACATCCAGGTTTAGATGAACTGGGAAGCTTTATCCTGATCAACCGCGTAGCAGAATCCGTATCTATCCCGGTGCTGGCAGCAGGCGGCGTGGCAGATGGGAAAGGACTGTTAGCGGCTCTGGCATTAGGCGCAGAAGGCGTAGTTATGGGAACACGTTTTGTGGCGTCTACTGAGTGTACCATCCACCAGAACTTCAAGGATCTGATCGTTAATTCTAAAGAGATCGATACCATGACTTGCCAGAGAAGTATTAAAAATATGGCCCGTTATGTGAAAAATGAGCAGTCTGCAAAGGCACTGGAAATGGAAAAAGCAGGTGCAGGTCTGAAGGAACTGCTACCAGTTATCTCCGGTGCTCTTAGCAAAGAATGCTATGTGTCTGGCGATACACAGCACTGCGTATTTGCTATGGGTCCGGCTGCAGGTCTTATTAACGAAGTAAAGCCAGTTAAGGCCATTATTGACGATATGATCAGTGAGGCAGAGGCTGTTTATAAGAGACTGGGAACTTTACAGGCATAAGCCCTTAAAACCAGTCAGTCCGGGAAATATGGGAAAACAGAAGGAGAAGACTGAATGGAGCTTTTACAGCTGAGATATTTTTGTGAAGTTGCAAGAAGAGAAAGTGTTACCAAGGTGGCTGAGGAATTGCATGTATCGCAGCCTTCTCTTTCTAAAACCATAAAAAACCTGGAACAGGAACTGGGAGTAGTCCTGTTTGACCGTGTAAAAAAGCGTATTGTCTTAAACGAACAGGGAAAAGAATTTTACGATAAGGTGAGCAAAGGCTTAAATCTCATCGATTCAGCGGTAGATGGACTTTCTGTAACACCGGATTCTGAAAATGGTACCATTTCCCTGATCGTAAAGGCAGGACAGTGCTTTTTCCCACCTATGTATGACTTATTCTGCAAGCTGCATCCAAATATCATTTTGGATGTGGCTAATTTTTCTTTGATGCAGAGAAAACTGATGACAGAATATGATTTCCACATTTCCGCGTCTATGAACACATATGAGAATGTGGAATTTGAGTATCTTATGCGGGAAGAAATCGTCATTGTATTAAACCGCAGCCATCCATTAGCAAAGAAAAAGCTTTTGCATATGTCAGAATTAAGAGAAGAGCCGTTTATTGCAGGCTGGAGAGGCTCCAGCAGCAACACCCTGATGGTAAGCTTATGTCATGCAGCTGGCTTTGTACCGAAATTCTGTGCTTATTACAGCGAAATGGAGCGTATTTTCAGGGCCATATCAGAAAATGAAGGTATATCGATCATCCCTTATGATTCATTAAAAGACACGTTAAAGGAACATGAGGATCTTACCTATGCATTTATTGCAGATCCGGGAAATTACCGTCTGTTAAAGTTATGCTGGCCGAAGAAAAACTTTGAAAGCCGCAGAAACCAGATGTTCAGGGAATATGCTTTAAACTACTTTGCAGATCTGGAAAAGCGCCTGATGGAAGAGAAGCAATGTGTATTCCACAATAATTGTATTACGCATAAGGAATATATACTTGAGTACTTTTAGGAAAAAACATAACTTGTAAGCTATATTTAGGATAAAAAGATTGGTATTAGATTATCAATCTTTTTTTTATTATAGTTAAGTCAGATGAAATGACTGGCAGAAAAATAAACCACAGCGCAGAGAATCGGTTGAAAGCCAGCCATTTTATTATTTACACTTAATAGTTAAAAAATTAACAAATTAAGGGGGTTCATTATGTCGAAGAAACAAATTATTGGGGGAATCATTGGTATCGCAGCATGCTTAGGGCTCAGTGTGATGGCTCCACCGGCAAATCTGGTTGTTGCAGAAGGATTAGACCCACAGAAGTCCATGATCGGAATGGGACTTTTAGTATGTGCTCTTATCTGGATGATCTTTCGAGTACTTCCTGAGTACATCATTCTGCTGATGTTCTGCTGCTTATGTGCAGCTACCAAGAGTCTTACTTTTGCTCAGGCATTCAGCCCGTTCAGCGGCACAAACTATTGGCTGTTAGTTGGCGCTCTGGTATTAGGTGCAGCAGTAGCTCACAGCGGACTGTTAAAGAGACTGACTTTGTTAGTTATGAAAGCATTCCCGGGAACCTATCTGGGGCAGTTTTTAGGTATTACTCTTTCTGGTGTTGTTATTTCTCCATTGATTCCAAGTGGTACAGCAAGACTGGCAGTTGCAGGCCCTGTTACCAAGGAGATTGGACATGAAATGGGTCTGGAAAACCAGACAAAGCCAATGGCAGGTCTATTTGCAGCTTTATATACTGGTTTTAACTGTACAAGCCATGTATTCTTAAGTGCATCCTTTATGTGTTACTCCATGCTGAAGTTCCTTCCAGAAGGTTACTCTGATGTTACATGGACAGACTGGTTTATCTGGGCACTTCCGTGGTCTATCGTTGCTTTAGGACTTACTACCATTGCTACATATTTCTACTACAAACCAACAGAAAAGATTAATTTAAACAAAAACTTTATTGCAAACAAGATCGTTGAACTGGGAACCTGGAACAAGGGTGAGAAGATCACAATGGCAGTTTTAGCAATCTGCTTGGTATTATGGATGACTGAACGTCAGCATGGCATCAGCTCTGCAATCGTTGCTATGTTAGGTGTATGTGCTCTTATGGGCCTTAAGGTTATGGGCGTGAAAGAGTTCCGCGCAAAAGTAAACTGGGATATCCTGATTTACATCGGCTGTATGTATGAGATTGGTTCTGCACTGACCACCTGGGGTATTACAAAATGGATCGGCGGCGTTTTAGGACCTGTTTTAAATCCATTCCTTAGCAATCCTGTATTATTCGTACTGATCTTCGTTTTACTGGTATACCTTACAAGATTTATCGTTATTTCCTGGTTAGGTGTTATGACTGTATATTCCGTACTCCTTGCTCCTTTAGCAGTTCAGGCGGGTATGCATCCATTTATCCCATGCTTTATCGCATATGTATCTGTAAACGTATTCTTCTTTGATTTCCAGAACCTGCCATATGTATCTGCTATCGGTATTGTAGGCGATATGGTAGATCACAATAAGAACTGCGTACCTTACGCAATTATCTGGGCAGCTGCAAACCTGGTTGCCTGCCTTATCAGTGTTCCTTACTGGAAGATGATCGGTATGCTGTAAAAGCATGAGGAACGTTAAAAGAGAAAGAAAAGAGAGGTAAATGAAAATGGCTGGAATGTTAGATGATGTAAAAGTTCTTGATTTTACTACCAATGCGGCTGGTCCTGTAGCAAGTGCGGAAATGTCTGATTATGGCGCACAGGTTATTAAGATCGAATCGATGAACGGTGGACCGGAAAGAACCTATGTACCGATCCTGGAAGGAAAGAGTCTGACTCATGCATGGGTAAACAGAGGTAAAAAGTCCATTACCTTAAATTTAAAAGATCCAAGAGCAATAGAAATCGTTAAGGCTTTAGCAAAAGATGCAGATGTTCTTATCGAAAGCAATCGTCCAGGTGTTATGAAACGTCTGGGACTGGATTATGAAACCTTAAAAGAGATCAATCCGTCACTGATCTATTGCTCTTTAACTGCTTTTGGACAGACCGGCCCTTATTCCCAGAAACCTGGATTTGATATGATGGGACAGGCACTTTCCGGTATGATGAGTATTACCGGTGAAAAGGGTGGACAGCCATTAAAACATGGTATTGCTTTAGCTGATTACTTTGGTGGATTTAATGTATTTGCTTCTGTTCTGACTGCTCTTCATTATCAGAGAAGAACAGGAAAAGGCCAGTACATTGATGTTTCCCTGTTACAGGGCATGATCCATTTGAACAGTACCATTGACCGCTTAAATGACGGAGTATTATGTAAACCAAACGGTAACCACCACAGTGGCTTATGCCCATTTGGCTGCTTCAATACAGATAAGGGAGAAAGCGTTATTATCTGTGCACCATCTGCAAAAGCATGGGAAGCAGTTGCAAAGGCAATGAACAGACCGGATTATCTTACTGATCCGGAGTATAATACCATCGGTGCCCGCACCAAAAACATGGTTAAGGTCATTGCAGAGATCGAAGCATGGCTTAGCAGCTTCCCATCCTTAAAAGAAGCATGCGTGAGAATGGATGAATGCCACATGGCATATTGCCTGGTTAATAATGACCAGCAGGTAGTAGATGATCCTCAGGTAAAACATATGGGCTATATCGTACAGGCACCTACACCTGATGATATTAAGCAGCCAACTTACCAGACAAGAGGCTGCAATGCATTCTTCTCTGATGTTCCTGGTGAGATCCACAAGGCAGCTACCTTAGGACAGCATAACCATGAGGTCTTAGGTGGATTAGGCTACAGTGATGAAGAGATCGACCAGATGATGAAAGAATTCAAGGAAGAAATGAAAAAATAATACTTAACAGAAGAAAAGAGGAGCAGGAATGGAAGTACCGGAATTAAAGTATGTGGATTTTGAGTTAAAAGATGGGATCGGAATGATCACCATGAACAACTCTGAAAAACTGAACGCTCTTACAATGGAAGGGGCACAGTCTCTTACAAAGATATTAAACGCATGCAGTGATTCACCGGAGGTCCGTGTTATTGTGATCCGCGGCGCACAGGGGAATTTCTGTGGCGGCGGTGATGTAAAGGGCATGAAATATAAAGTTGACAATAACTGCTGCGAAACAAGACCTGGTTTAAGATGCAACAATGATGTGATCCTTTCTATCGTAAATAACGCAAAGCCGGTAATAGCATGGCTGGAAGGTGCAGTAGCAGGCGGCGGCTTAAGCATTGCTCTTGCATGTGATTTTTCCTATGCACAGCTGGCATCCAAGTTTGTATTTGCATTTGTGAACATTGGCTTTATTCCGGATATGGGTTCCTCTCTTATGCTTACAAAAAACCTGGGAGCAGCAAAGGCAAAAGAACTGCTGATGTTAGGCCACCGGTTTACAGGAGAACAGGCGGCAGACTGGGGCATTATCACAGCCGCCGCTGCTCCTGAAGATCTGGAAGAAATGGTCATGAAGACCGCGAAAAAGCTGGCAAAAGGCCCGGCACTTGCTTATGAACGCATGAAACGTCTTGTAAACAGACAGTTATATCAGGGACTGGAAGATGCTATGGAAAATGAAGGTGAATACCAGTATCAGCTGTGCAAGTCAGAAGATCATGCAGAAGCAATACATGCCTTTTTTGAAAAGAGAAAACCGGATTTTAAAGGAAGATAACTTCATCTCTTATAGATAATGGAGGAAAATATATGGAATGGCAATTAATGACTGCAGAGCAGAAAGATATTACAGGGCTTGTTCGTAAATTCCTTGAAAATGAACTGGCACCACTGGTACAGGAGTGTGATGGAGTTTCCAGATTCCCAATGGAAGTATTTAAAAAAATGGGAGAGATCGGACTTTGGGGAATGGATATCCCGGCAGAGTACGGTGGTCCGGGATTTGATCTGCAGACTTTATCTCTTCTTCGTGAAGAGTTTGGCCGTGTAGACTGTGGTTTTGCAGTAAGCTTCGGTGCAGCCACTGTTGGATTTAAGCAGGTGCTTGCAGGCGGAAGCGAAGAGCAGAAGCGGGCTATGGCAGAAAGATTGTTAAATGGTGAAATCTCCGCTATGTGTATCACAGAACCTCAGTCCGGTTCTGATGTAGCAGGAACCAAGACCAAGGCAGTCCGTGTAGGAGATGAGTACATTATCAATGGTACCAAAACCTTTATTACAAACGGCGGGCTGGCAAATGTATATGTAGTAGTAGCTTCTACTAACCCGGAACTGGGACACAAAGGTTTAAGCTGCTTTATCGTTGAACGTAATACACCAGGCGTCAGCGTTGGAAAAGAAGAAAACAAGATGGGTATCCGTCTTTCTAATACAACAGATGTTATTTTCCAGGATGTACATGTTCCAGCTGAAAATATCATCGGAAAAGAAGGGGATGGCTTTAAGATCGTTATGAAGGCTCTGGAGAAATCCCGTCCTATCTGCGTAGCTCCACTGATCGGTACTGCACAGAAGGCACTGGAGATCGCAGCTCAGTACACCAGAGAAAGATGCCCATATGGCAGACCGATTGGAAAGCTGCAGGGCATTCAGTTTAAGATCGCTGATATGGAGATCAAGCTTCAGACAGCCAGAGCTATGATGATGTATGCAGCAAAGGTAGTAGATGAAGGAAAGTCGATTTCCTGCCTGGGCTCTATCAGTAAGACCTATGTTTCAGAGGCTGTGAATGAGATCGTAGATGAAGCACTTCAGATCTTAGGCGGTTATGGATATTCTAAGGATTACCCAATTGAAAAAATGCTCCGTGATGTAAGAGTATATCGTATTTTTGAGGGAACCAATGAGGTACAGCGTCAGATCATTGGCAAGACCATTATTGGAAAATGCTGATAAAAAGCTGATAAAGAGCAAAGGAGAGGTGAACAGATTGAAGATTCTTGTTTGTGTAAAACAGGTTCCGGATACAACAGAAATAAAGATCGATCCGGTGACAAATACATTGATTCGTAATGGAGTTCCAAGTATTGTAAATCCATTTGATAAAAATGCCCTGGAAGCTGCTTTGCAGTTAAAAGATAAATATGGGGCAGAGGTAACTGTCCTTTCTATGGGACCAGGCCAGGCAGCAGAAGCTTTAAGAGAATGCTACGCAATGGGTGCTGACAACATGGTACTGGTCAGTGACCGTGCTTTTGGTGGTGCTGACACACTGGCTACCAGCTATACACTGTCTGCTGCTATCCGCGCATTAGGTGAATTTGATCTGATCTTATGTGGAAAACAGGCAATTGACGGCGATACCGCACAGGTTGGCCCGGAAATTGCAGAACATTTAGGTATCCCGCAGGTGACCTATGCTGCAGATATTGAATTAAATGACACAACTTTAACTGTAACAAAAGAGCAGGAAGACTGCTATGAAAAGATAGAGGTAAAACTTCCTGCCCTTCTTACAGCTGTAAAATCCTTAAATGAGCCCAGATATCCAAATATCCGCAGGAAAATGCAGGCAAACCGTATGGAAGTGCGTACATTAACAGCTGCGGACCTGCCTGAATTAGACCCGGCAAGACTTGGCTTAAAGGGTTCTCCTACCAAAGTTAAAAAGACTTTTGTTCCACCTGTTCATTCTACAGGAGTACGTGTAGAAGGAAAAGATGCAGGAGAGCAAGCCGGTAATTTATTAAAGCTGCTGTCTGAAGCTAAGATCACATTTTAGGAGGGGACAGACTTATGAGTGATGCTAGAAATGTCTGGGTATTTATAGAAGTAGTCAGAGGAAAAATAAAAGGAGTCAGCCTGGAGCTTCTTGGACAGGGAAGAAAAATGGCAGATGACCTGGGAGAGAAATTAGTTGCCATTATCCCGGGAAATGAGATCGAAGATTTTGCAAAAATGGCTATCCACTATGGTGCAGACGAAGCCATTGTAGTAGACCAGAAGGAATTAAAGGATTATTCCACAGATGGTTACACAAAGGCAATGTGTACCTTAATTAAGAAGTATAATCCGGCAGTGCTGCTTATCGGTGCTACCAATAATGGACGTGACTTAGGTCCAAGAGTATCCAGCCGTATGCAGACAGGACTTACTGCAGACTGTACAGAGCTGGGAGTAGATTCAGAGACCCGTCTTGTAAAATGGACCAGACCTGCTTTTGGTGGTAACCTGATGGCAACCATTCTCTGCCCGGATTACAGACCACAGATCGGTACTGTACGTCCAGGCGTATTTAAAAAGCCAGAGGAAGATACAGGACGTAAGGGCGAGATCATCCATGAAACCGTGGAATTTGGACCAGATGAGATCCGTACCCGCATTGTAGAGGTTATTACAGAGGCTGGCGGAGCAGATGTGAACCTGGAAGAAGCAGAGATCATTGTTTCAGGTGGCCGAGGCGTTGGCGGACCAGAAGGTTTTGAAGTATTAAAAGAGCTGGCAGATGAGATCGGTGCCCAGATCGGTGCTTCCAGAGCAGCTGTAGATTCCGGCTGGATCTCTTCTTTACACCAGGTTGGACAGACTGGAAAGAGCGTTGGACCAAAGATCTATATTGCATGTGGTATTTCCGGTGCCATCCAGCATGTGGCAGGCATGTCATCTTCGGATGTGATCATTGCTATTAATAAAGATCCAGATGCACCGATCTTTAACATTGCAGATTACGGGATCGTAGGGGACTTATTTGAGATAATCCCGGAACTTACAAAACGGATACGGAGCAGTAAGGCTGAATAAGCCTTACTGCATCAGCTAAAATGGGAGAGGGATATGATAGCATTATTTATGGTGGTTGCGTATTTTATCATTACCACAGCCGCGGGAAAGATCATGAATGGAAAAGGGGACAATTCCATACAGCATTTTTTTGTAGCAAAAAAGCATTTGGGAATAGGTCTTACCGTAGCTTTAATGTTTGGGGAAATGGTTGCAGGAAGTTCTACAGTAGGAAATGCTGCCAGTGCCTTTAAAATGGGCTTGTCTTCTGTATGGACCAACTGGGGAATGGTACTGGGAGTTTTGGTATTTGTGTTCTGTACGGCGAAATTTTATCGCAGAGCAGGTCATTTTGGAGTAATGTCTGTACCGGAGGCATTTGCCTTTCGCTTTGATAAGAGAGTGCGTCTGGTGGTGTTAGTCATCATCATGTTTGTATATGGGATCATATTTTCCCAGCAGCCCATTGCCGCGGCTGCCCTTCTCTCATCCATGTTAGGTGTAAATAAGGCTGTTTTAGCCTGGATCGTAGGTATTTTATTTGCCTATATGGCTCTTCATGGTTTAAAAGGCATTGCAGGAATGAATGTGATCCATTCTCTTGTGATGTTTGCTGGAATGTTTTTGGTCAGCTTCCTGTCTGTGAATAAAGCCGGAGGTCTGGCATACATGATGGCAAATACGCCGCCCCATTATTTTACAGTTACTTATCCGGATAAAATAACCGTAGTGGCCCAGGTGTTGGGAGCTGCTTTTTCCATGATCCTTTCTTCTACAGTTGTAAACTGTTGTTTAGGAGCAGAGTCTTTGCGGACTGCAAAACATGGTATTGTCTGGTCTGGAATCCTGGTTATTCCATTTGCGCTGATGCCGGCTCTCATCGGTATTGCAGGTTTTGTGACAATGCCTGATGCTCAGGCAGGAAATATCATCTATACCATGGCAGAAAGTGTTCACCCGGTATTCAGCGGTATTGTCAGCATGGCAGTCTTAGCAGCCATTCTTTCTACCGGTCCTGGACTTCTTTTATCATTATCTGCTACACTGACAAGAGACTTTTACATGCTGGTGCGGCCACAGGCAAGTGAAAAAGAACAGATCCGGTTTTCTAAGGGATCCATTGTTGTAATGGCTTTAGTAGCCACAGGTTTTGGACTTACTACCTCTTCTATCCTGACACAGATATTAGGAGCATTCCAGATCCGTTCTGTAGCAGGCGTAGTGCTGATCATTGCACTGGTATGGAAGCGGGTAAGCAACCGGGCTGCATTCTGGTCCATTCTGATCGGCGGCATTTTAGCAGGTGTATGGCATTTTAGCGGAAATCCATTTGGAATACAGCCTTTCTGGGCTGCAGTACCGGCAAGCGTTGTAATATTAACGGTATTGACTATGCTGGAAAAAGAAAAGATCTCACCAGATTATCTGTTTTATTACAACAAGATCAAGGATGTTTCCGACAGTGAGATCTAATGGGGGATATACATGATGAACGATAATGAGATCATCCGGGACTTTTTTATGAGCCGGTTAGAGCGGGACGGCAAAAGTGAAGCTTTGCTGGACTATACTACAGGTATTCGTTATTATTATCAAGATTTTGATGTACGTTCCAGAAAATTTGCGAATTTCCTGACAGATAAGGCGAAAATAAAAAAAGGAGACAGAGTAGCGATCTGCGCCGGAAACTGTGTGCAGCATATTGATATGTTCTATGCCATTGTCCGCACCGGATATATTATGACTTCTTATAATGTAAAGCTGACAGAGAGAGAGCTTTCAGAGCTGATCTTAAAGGAAAACCCTTCTGTGGTGCTTTATGAGGAGGAATTTGGAGAAAAAGCGGCTGCTTTGAAAAAACGTTTCCCGGAAGTCGCATTTATTTCTACAGGAAACAAAAAGCAGGAAGGAGATCTGGCCTGTTATCAGGAGGTCTTAGAGTATTCCGATGAGGACCGTTCTCTTCCAGATCATCAGTTTGAGGATATTGCAATGCTTGTACACACAGGTGGAACTACAGGTATCCCAAAAGCAGCTATGATCTCCTATCGGGCACTTTATTATAACGTGATCAATCAGGTGACAGCATATGGCGTCAACAACAGAGACGTAGTTTATGTATGTCTTCCTTTATTCCACGCAGCAGCCTGGAACAGTCTTCTGATGCCATTATTATATGTAGGTGCCAGAATGGTCATGACCAGGAAATTTGACAAAAAGGACGTATTCCAGATCATGAAGCAGGAACATCTTACCTTCCTGTTAGGAGTTCCAACTATCTTTCAGTATATGATGGAAGATCCTGCTTTTGAAACAGCTGATTTTTCCGAGATTGGACGTATCCGCTGTGGCGCAGCGCCAGCTTCTTTGGAGATCATGAGAGCTTACTGGAAAAAGGGTGTGCGCTTCTGCAATGGTTATGGAATGACAGAAGTAGGACCTGGCGTTCTTGCAATGCCTATCAACTCCATGAGCGTAAAAGATATTGAGGAAAAACGCCTTTCTGTAGGCAAGCCAATGGTTTATGTGAAGCTTCGCATTGTAAATGAAAAGGGCGAAGATGTTCCAAAGGGCGAAAAAGGAGAACTGCTTATCCGCTCTGCGGCTATGTTTTCCGGCTATTGGGGTGACCCGAAGGAGACAGAACTGGCATTACAGAATGGCTGGATGCATTCAGGCGATATTGCCCAGCAGGATGAAGAAGGATATTATTACATTGTGGGCCGTAAAAAGAACATGTTTATCAGCCATGGCGAAAATATCTATCCGGTAGAGATTGAAAATATCATGAAGGAGTATCCTGGTATTCACGAAGTCTGTGTGATCGGTGTACCGGATAAACGAAAAGGTGAAGTAGGAAAAGCCATTGTAGTCTTAAAAGAAGGCTCTAAGGCTACAGCAGAAGATATAAAAGAATACTGCAGTAAAAATCTGGCAAAGATCAAACAGCCTAAGTATGTGGAGATCGTAGAAGAAATTCCACGTAACAGTGTGGGAAAGGTTCTTATGAGTAAGGTCCATGAATTATATGGAAATGTAGATTAAGGTCGGATATGTGAAAAAAGCAGAAAATCTTAGCACCGGATGTGGATAAAAAACATCCGGTGTTTTGTTGTGCCCTTTTTTCCTTTGTGTTATACTTTTCTAAGATGTATGAATAAGAGGAAAATGAACAATATGAATTTACTTACCATCGAACATTTAACAAAATCCTATACAGAACGCCTGCTGTTCAACGACACTGCTTTTTCTATCAACGAAGGAGAAAAAGTGGGTCTCATCGGTATCAACGGCACAGGAAAATCTACCTTGTTACGGATCGCTGCAGGTCTGGAGGAGCCGGATGGCGGTACGGTTGTAAAAGGCCGCAGCCTGTATATCCGCTATCTGCCCCAGATCCCGGAATTTACCCCTGGAGATACCATTCTTGACAGCATTGTAAGGGACAATAAAAACGAGCCTCATTTCAGCTCTGTGGAAGAGTTAAAGGCTTCTGCCAAGACCATGTTAAACCGTCTGGAGATCGAAGATTTTGACGCGAAAGTGGAGACTCTTTCCGGCGGACAGAGAAAACGTGTGGCTCTTGCAAGCGTTCTTTTAAGTACAGCAGATCTGCTGATCCTGGACGAGCCTACCAACCACCTGGACAGCCAGATGGCTGACTGGCTGGAAGGTTATTTAAAGGCATTTAAGGGCGCTCTTTTAATGATCACCCATGACCGTTATTTCCTGGACAGCGTTACCAACCGTATTGTAGAGCTGGACAAGGGAAAACTGTACAGTTATCAGGGCGGTTATGAGAAATATCTGGAATTAAAGGCAGAGCGTTTAAGCATGGCAGAGGCAGCAGAGCGCAAGCGCCAGTCCATCCTGCGCACAGAGATCGCCTGGATGCAGCGTGGTGCCAGAGCCCGTTCTACCAAGCAGAAAGCCCATATCCAGAGGTATGAGCAGCTTCGTGACCAGGAAGGTCTGGAGTATGACAGAAATGTACAGTTGGAGTCCATTGGCAGCCGTCTGGGACGTACTACCGTAGAGCTGAAGGACATCTGCAAATCATATGGTGATAAGGTGCTGATGAAAGATTTCACCTATATCTTCCTGAAAAATGACCGTGTAGGTATTATCGGCCAGAACGGAAGCGGAAAGTCTACGTTGATGAAGATCATTGCCGGCTGGGTAGAACCGGATTCCGGTACAGTAGAGATCGGACAGACTGTAAAACTGGGCTATTTCTCCCAGGAAAATGAGGCTATGGACGAAAGCCTGAAGGTGATCGACTATATCCGCAATGCAGCAGAGTACGTAAAGACAAAAGACGGCAGCATCAGCGCCAGCCAGATGTTAGAGCGTTTCCTGTTCCCTTCCAGTATGCAGTATACAACCATTGGAAAGCTGTCCGGAGGTGAAAAACGCCGTCTGTACCTTCTGCGTATCCTTATGGAAGCGCCAAATGTACTGATCCTGGACGAGCCGACCAATGACCTGGACATCCAGACGCTGATCTTACTGGAAGATTATCTGGATACATTCCCTGGTATTGTGATCACTGTATCCCATGACCGTTATTTCCTGGACCGTGTGGTAAACCGCATTTTCGCTTTTGAGGGAAATGGTGTGGTGCAGCAGTATGAGGGTGGTTTTACCGATTATCAGCGTGCATGGAATGAGCGTCATCCACAGATCAGTGGAAATGGGGCTGGAGCCGGAAATGCAGGTTCTGGAAAGGCATCCGATAAAGATACTGACGAAGAAAACGCTGCAAATGCAAAGGCAGTGAACAAAAATAACTGGAAAGAGACTTCCGGTGCCCAGAAAAAGCTGCGTTTAAGCTACAAAGAGCAGAGAGAATGGGAGACCATTGAAGGGGATATTGCAGGTCTGGAAGAGGCCATTGCAGCCCTGGAAACAGAGATCGAGAAATCTGCCAGCAATTATACCCGTCTCAATGAACTGATGAAAGAAAAGACAGAAAAAGAGGCACAGTTAGAAGAGAAGATGGACCGGTGGATGTATCTCACTGACCTGGTAGAGCAGATCGAGAGCCAGAAGTAGGGAAGATCTGGGAAACAGCTCCTTTGCAGCAATGCTGTTTAGAGGGCATGAAGATTTAGCAGTGTAATGTAATTTAATAGAAGGAAACTGAAAGGCGGCAATATATGAAAAGAGAGTATATCATAGAAACAAATGAAGGAAAGATCTATCCGCTGGGAGTGACAAAGACTCCGGGGGGATTTGATGTAGCATTTGTTTCTCAGAAAAATCCGGCATTGCTGCTTTTTGAAAAGGGAAGCAGAAAACGGATGGCCAGACTTGCATTTCCGGAAAATGCCCGTATGGGGAATGTGCATTACATGACAGTAAAAGGAGATTTTACTGGTCTGGAATATGCCTTTGAGGAAGAAGGAAAAGAAATTCCGGACCCATTTGGAACCTGTTTTACTGGACGGGAAAAATGGGTAGATGAGAAGACAGCAGCACGGGCGCTTCACACACCTTTTGAAGCAGTGAAAGAAGATTTTGACTGGGAAGAGGACAGACGGCCCAAAATTCCGGCGGATGAGTGCATTATATACAAGATACACCCAAGAGGCTTTTCAAAACATGCTTCTTTTAAAGGTGAAAGCTGGAGGCGGGGAACATTTGGAGCGGTCGCAGATAAGATCCCTTATATGAAAGAACTGGGCATTACCACAGTAGAAATGATGCCGCCTGTAGAATTTGACGAGATCATGGAAGACGCTCCCGGAAAGGTGAATTACTGGGGGTACTGCTGTGGACACAGCTTTGCACCAAAAGCAGCCTATGCAGGCGCAGCGCCAGGACAGAAAAAGGATCCGGTAAAAGAGTTTAAGACTTTGGTGAAGGCATTACATAAAGAAGGTCTGGAGCTGGTCGTTGAATTATACTTTGACGGGACACAGTCTCCTTCCTATGTGGTAGATGTACTCCGCTTCTGGGCTGCCCAGTATCATGTAGATGGTATCCATTTAGTAGGTTATGCCCCTTTGGAAACTATTGTGAAAGACCCATATCTTTCTGATCTGAAACTTTGGGCGAAGAACTGGGATGAAGTGAGAACTGCGACGGAAACAGACAGGGGCAACAGAACCAAAGAAGAAAAGAAAGAGACCGGACGCCGTTTATCTGCTTACGAAACAGGATTTATGCTGGATATGCGCAGCTTCTTAAAGGGCGATGAAGGTATGTTAAACCAGGTGGCTCTTCATGTAAAGGACAATCCGGATGCAGTGGCTTCTATTAATTACATGGCGAATACCAACGGCTTTACTTTAATGGATATGGTTTCTTACGATCATAAGCACAACGAGGACAATGGCGAGGAAAACCATGACGGTACCGATTACAACCAGTCCTGGAACTGTGGCGCAGAAGGACCGGTGCGAAAGAAAAAGATCATTGGCTTACGAAAACGTCAGCTTAAAAATGCTCTTGCCATGCTTTTCTTAAGCCAGGGAACCCCGTTACTTATGGCTGGTGATGAATTTGGCCGTACCCAGAAGGGAAATAATAATGCTTATTGCCAGGACAATGAGATCTCCTGGTTAAACTGGAATTTATTAGACTCTCACAAGGGGCTTTATGAGTTTACGAAAAACCTGATCGCATTCCGCAAAAAGCACAGCCTGTTCCACCGCAGTACAGAACCTACTTTAATGGATCATAAGTCAGTAGGACTGCCGGATGTGTCTTTCCACGGGGAAAAGGCATGGTGTCCGGACTTTGAACGCTACAGCCGCCAGCTGGGGGTGTTTTACAGTGCTTCTTATGGGGAAAATGCAGACGGCAGCGAGGAACCTTATTTCTATACTGCTTACAACATGCATTGGGAGCCACATGCATTTGCACTTCCCAATCTGCCGTCAGGATATATCTGGCATCAGGTCCTTGATACAGCTGAAGACAGTATGAACGGCTTTTTGCCGTCAGGTAAGGAAAGACATCTGGATGACCAGAAAGAGGCTCTTGTCCTTGCAAGATCCATCCAGGTATTTGCAGGACTTAAATGCCCGGAAAAGAAAAAAACACAAAGCAAAGGTCCGAAAGCGAACCGGAAAGAAGGAATGTAATATGTTAAGTGAAGCTATGGAGCGTTTTATCAAGGAACATGAAAAAGAGGCATATGACCTGCTTCTTACCATTGCGAAAATCCCTTCCCCATCTAATCATGAGGAAAAAAGAGCCCAGTTTTGCTGTAACTGGTTAAAGGAACAGGGGGCAGAGGGAGTCTATATTGATGAGGCATTAAATGTAGTTTATCCAGCTGCTTTAAGGGATAATGTGGATGTTTATATGGCCCATACAGACGTAGTTTTTCCAGATGAGACGGAACTTCCTTTAAAGGTGGAAAATGGACGTATCTGCTGTCCAGGAGTAGGTGATGATACTGCCTGCCTTGTATGTGTTCTTCTGGCAGCAAAATATACTGCTCTTATGATAAAAGAAGGCAAACTTAACCAGATCCGGCCGGAAACAGAACCTGGACTGATCTTTGTATGCAATTCAGGAGAAGAAGGTCTTGGAAACCTGAAAGGCGTTAAAAAGATCTGCGAAGATTACGGCAGCCGTATGAGCACTTTCTGCACCTTCGACGGCAGTCTGGAGCATCTGGTAGATGAAGCAGTGGGATCTAACCGTTATAAAGTGACGGTACGCACCCAGGGCGGTCATTCCTTTGGCAATTTCGGCCGTGATAATGCCATTGAAAAGCTGGCAGGTATCATTGAAAAGCTGTATCAGATCAAGGTGCCGGAAGGCGGAAAAACCACTTACAACGTGGGCACCATTTCCGGCGGCACTTCTGTTAATACCATTGCCCAGGAAGCTTCCATGTTATATGAGTTCCGCTCTGACAGAAAAGTAAATCTGGCTTATATGAAAGAAAAATTTGAGGCAGCAGTAGATGAGGCAAAGGCAGCCGGTCTTGATATTACTTATGAGATCCTGGGCATCCGTCCATGCTCCGGTGATGTAGATAAAGAACGTCAGGCACGCCTTCTTGAACGTGCAAAAGCAGCGGTAGAGACAGTGACTGGAATCTGCCCTGGAGTTGGTTCTGGTTCTACAGACTGCAATATCCCGCTTTCTATGGGAATCCCAAGCGTATGTGTGGGCTGCTATAGTGGAGCAGGAGCCCATACAAGAGAGGAATATGTAGAAGAAGCTTCCCTTCCTTTAGGATACAGAGTTGCTTTTGAGATGATATTCGGAGGCAGGTCATAAGCCTGTTTTTTCCTGCATAAAGATAAAAGAGAAATACATATACATTCAGATGAGGATGCTGTAAAGGCCAGACGGGTCAGGGCATCCTCATTTTTTTCTATATGAAGTCTATACAGAGTCTATAGGAGGCAGGAATGGCACAATGGTATGGTCTGACCCAGGAAGAAGTTTTAAAGCGCCTTGGCACCAACAGGACCGGGCTAAATGAGAAAGAGGCAGAAAGAAGGCTGGAAACATATGGGGAAAATGTTTTAAAAGAACAGGAAGAAATGCCCTGGTGGCAGGTATTTTTAGGACAGTTTAAAGATCTTCTGGTCATGATCCTCATTGGGGCTGCGGGGGTATCCATGGTTACCGGAGATCCGGAAAGCGCTCTTGTGATCTTTTCCGTCCTTTTGTTAAATGCCATTTTAGGGACTGTGGAACATCAGAAAGCACGAAAATCCCTGGAAAGCTTAAAGCGACTTGCTTCTCCGGAAACACTTCTGATCCGGGAAGGACGCGTTTGTACGGCGCCATCTTCCAGGGTGGTTCCAGGGGATATCCTGGTTTTGGAAACAGGAGGAATGGTACCTGCAGACGGCCGGATCCTTCAGTCCTGCAGCCTTACCTGCAACGAAAGTTCTCTTACAGGAGAAGCTTTAAATGTGGAAAAAAGAGAGGGAAAACTGCCGGCAGGAAAAACGCCTTTATCTCCGGGAGATCAGAGCAATATGGTCTTTTCCGGTGCTCTGATCACTGGCGGAAGGGGAACTGCGGTAGTGACGGAAACAGGAATGGATACCCAGATCGGGACCATTGCTTCCCTGATGAACCGCACAGTGGAAAAGAAAACACCTTTGCAGGCCAGTTTAGACCGGTTTTCCGGCCATCTGGCATTAGGAATTATGGGGATCTGCGGTGTGATCTTTCTGATCAGCCTGTATCGCAGGGAGCCTGTATTAGATGCTCTGATGTTTGCGGTAGCGCTGGCGGTTGCAGCCATCCCGGAGGCTCTTGGTTCCATTGTGACCATTGTCCAGGCAATGGGAACCCAGAAAATGGCAAAAGAGCATGCAGTCATAAAGGACCTGAAAGCAGTGGAAAGTTTAGGCTGTGTATCTGTGATCTGTTCTGATAAAACAGGGACACTGACCCAAAACAGTCTGCGGGCAGAGGCTGTTTGCATAAATGGGAAGGTCATGGATACAGGGCAGTTAAAAAAATATTCCCACCACCCGGATCTTTCTCTTTTCCTGCGATCAGTCATTCTTGCAAATAATGCTTCCGGAGAGGAGACCGGGGAAAAAGAAGATCCCTTAGAGCAGGCTCTTTTACATATGGCAGAAGAAGCAGGAAAAGATCCCGGACTTCTTCGCAGGCAGTGGCGTCGTATTTCGGAGATCCCTTTTAACTCTGATAAAAAATATATGGGTGCCATATGCAGCAAAGGGGGAGAAAAGATCCTTTTTGTAAAAGGGGCGGTAGACGTTTTACTGTCTAAATGCAGTCTGGCAGTCAATCCCTCTTTTCAGGAAGAAGAGACTGCTTCCTGGGGACGTCCCTTTTCCTTTTCTGATAAAGAGCGGATCCTTCGCCAGAACGGTCTATGGTCCAAAAAGGGAATGCGGGTTCTGGCACTGGCATGTAAACCATTAAAAGAGGAAGAAATCAGGGATGCAAAGGCGGAAAATATGATCTTTCTGGGTCTGGCTGCTATGACAGATCCACCAAGGCCGGAGTCTAAAATGGCAGTGGCAGATGCTAAAAAAGCAGGGATCCGCACGGTCATGATCACCGGGGATCATAAAGAGACTGCGGCAGCGATCGCCTCGGAGATTGGTATTTTTACAGCTGGTGATCTGGCTGTTACAGGAGCAGATCTGGATCAGATGAGCGATCAGCAGCTGCAGGAAAGACTGGAAAAGATCTCCGTATATGCCAGGGTGTCTCCGGAACATAAGATCCGCATTGTGGAAGCATGGCAGAAAAAAGGGCACATTACAGCTATGACAGGAGACGGGGTAAATGACGCTCCTGCCTTAAAAAAGGCGGACATAGGGATCGCTATGGGAAAAGCAGGCACAGAAGTTTCAAGGGATGCCGCTGCCATGATCTTAACAGATGACAATTTTGCTACGATTATCAAGGCAGTGGCAAATGGAAGAAATGTATATCGGAATATTAAAAATTCCATCCAGTTTTTGTTGTCCGGAAATATGGCAGGGATCCTTTGTGTACTGTATACATCTATCAAGGCGCTTCCATTGCCTTTTGCGCCGGTGCATCTGCTGTTTATCAACCTGCTGACAGACTCCCTTCCTGCCATTGCCATAGGTATGGAACCGGCAGACCGGGATCTTTTAAACCAGCCTCCCAGAGACCCAAAAGAAGGGATCCTTTCTTTTCCATTTGCAGGGAAGATCTTATTCCAGGGTTTTCTTATTGGTGCAGCAACCATGTGGGCATGGGAAATGGGATATTCCCAGGGCGGGGAAGCCATTGCCAGTACTATGGCATTTTCCACTCTGACTCTGGCAAGACTGTTCCATGGTTTTAACTGCAGGGGAAGAAAAAGCCTGCTTTCATTGGGAATAGGAAGCAATCTCTGGTGTGTTATGGCATTGTTTGTAGGTGTAGTCCTTATGTGTGCAGTGCTTTTTGTGCCTCAGCTTCAGGATGTATTTGCCGCAGGGGATCTGACAGGCTCACAGTTACTGGCAGTGGTTTTAGGTGCGCTGGCACCAACGGCAGTTATTCAGATCTACAAAATGATGAGCGCAGGAACCGCTTAAATGACGTCTGAATTGTCCGCTAAATTTTCTAAGATTATGTAAAACATTTGTGGCAAGGTGGAAAATATCCGAAAAATGTGATAAAGTAAGCATTAAGAAATTGCTAAATGAAATAAGGAGGCTGTTATGAGGCTTGTTACATATGAAGTGGAACATAAAGGCGGTCTGGGCGTGATCAGCAGAGACGGAAAATGGGTCTATCCTCTTCGCTCCCTGGATATGGATTATAAGACCATGCAGGAACTGATCGAGGGGATCAGCGAGTCAGAAAAACAGCTGCTTGAATATGTGTCCGGTCAGGACCCTTATAAGATCAGAGGAGCGGCACCTATTGAAGAAGTAAAGTTTCTGGCGCCGATCCCAAATCCGAAACAGGATGTGATCTGCCTGGGTATCAACTATATGGCTCACGCAGAGGAGTCTGCCCGCTACAAGAAAGAGGCATTTGGAGGCGAACGTCCCTATGCCGTTTACTTCTCCAAGCGTGTAAACGAGGCGGTGGCAAACGGCGAAGGCATTGAAAGCCATTCAGACATTGTAGCCGATCTGGATTATGAGGTAGAATTGGCTGTTATTATTGGAAAAGAAGCAAAAAATGTACCGGAAGAAGAGGTAAAAAATTACATCTTTGGTTACACCATTATCAATGACGTCAGTGCCAGAACCCTTCAGACCCAGCATAACCAGTGGTATTTTGGAAAGAGTTTAGACGGATTTTTCCCAATGGGACCATGTATCACCACAGTGGAAGATATCCCATATCCTCCAAAGCTTTCTATCCAGTCCCGTGTCAACGGGGAACTGAGACAGGACAGCAACACAGAACTGCTGATCTTTGGTATTGACCACATCGTCAGTGAGCTTTCAAAAGGCATGACATTAAAACCTGGAACCATCATTGCCACCGGCACACCGGCAGGCGCAGGAATGGGCTTTACACCGCCAAAATTCTTAAAACCTGGAGATGTAGTAGAATGTACCATTGAAGGGATCGGCACACTTACCAATCCGGTAGTTGAATAAACATGTATGCTGCCTGACGGCGGCATCATCATAAATGAGCAATTGTATACTATATATTTAGGACAGCAACACAAGAGACAGGCAACATAAGGAGGTATGCATACAATGGAATTTGTCCCAATGACTATCAAGAAGCAGAAAAATATCGCCCTGATCGCCCATGATCAGAAAAAGCATGAATTAATGGAATGGTGCAAGGAACATAAATCCATTCTGGAGAAACATTTCTTATGCGGAACCGGAACAACTGCAAGAATGATCACCGATTATACCGGACTTCCGGTAAAGGGATATAACAGCGGCCCATTGGGAGGCGACCAGCAGATCGGCGCCAAGATCGTAGAAGGACAGATCGATTTCGTGATCTTCTTCTCCGACCCATTGACAGCACAGCCTCATGATCCGGATGTAAAGGCACTGCTGCGTATTGCACAGGTTTACGATATTCCCATTGCAAACAATAAGGCAAGTGCAGATTTTATGATCTCATCACCTCTTATGGATGAAGAATATGAGCATGATGTGATCAATTTCAGACAGAATATTTCAGAACGGGCGAAACAGCTGTAATAGAAACAACATTGTTTTTGCTAAAAGGGGGCACGCAGATGGAACAGAAATTATATGATATTATGGACTGGGCGGGGATTGAGGAACTGACCTATTCAGAGTCAGCCGATCCTCACAGAATGTTAGGACCACATGCAACAGAAGAAGGCTTATTGATACAGGCATTTATACCTACCGCAATAGCGATCACTGTAAAGCTTACAGGAAATGGGAAAAAATACCCTATGGAGCTGGCAGATGAAGCAGGATTTTATGCTGTACTGATCCCAAGAAAAACAGTGACAGATTATACCTTACTTGTCACTTATGATAATGGAACCGAAGAAGAGATCCACGATCCTTATTCTTTCGGACCACAGTTTACAGAAGATGAATTAAAGAAATTCGGTGCAGGTATCTACTACGACATTTATGAGAAAATGGGTGCTCATCCAATGACCATTGACGGAGTAGAAGGCGTTTATTTTGCAGTATGGGCTCCATGTGCCATGCGTGTCAGTGTAGTAGGTGACTTTAACTTATGGGACGGCAGACGCCACCAGATGCGCAAAGTAGGCGAAGGAGATGCCAGCGTATTTGAGCTGTTCATTCCGGGCCTGAAAGCAGGATGCCTTTACAAATATGAGATCAAGACCAGAGCAGGACTGCCTATGATGAAGGCAGACCCATATGGAAACTATGCAGAGCTGCGTCCAAATAATGCTTCCATTGTATGGGATATCAACAATTACCAGTGGAAAGATAAAAAATGGATGGACAAGCGGGCTGCTTCTGATACAAAGGACAAGCCTTTCAATATTTATGAAGTCCATTTAGGTTCCTGGATGCGAAAAGAGATTGCCAAGGACGAAAACGGGGAAGATATCATTGGCTCCGAGTTCTACAATTACAGGGAACTGGCTGTAAAGCTGGCTGAGTATGTAAAAGATATGGGCTATACCCATGTAGAACTGCTGCCGATCATGGAACATCCTTTAGATGCTTCCTGGGGATATCAGGTAACTGGTTATTATGCCCCTACCAGCCGCTATGGAACACCGGATGATTTCATGTACTTCATGGACTATATGCATGAACAGGGCATTGGTGTGATCTTAGACTGGGTACCGGCCCATTTCCCGAGAGATGCTTTCGGAATGGCATGCTTTGACGGAACCTGCGTCTATGAACATGCAGACCCAAGAAAGGGCGCTCATCCGCACTGGGGTACACTGATCTATAACTACGGCCGTCCGGGAGTATCTAACTTCCTCATTGCCAACGCACTGTTCTGGGCTGAGAAGTACCACGCAGACGGCATCCGTATGGATGCGGTGGCTTCCATGCTGTATCTGGATTACGGTAAAAATGACGGTGAATGGGTGGCAAATATCTACGGCGGAAATGAAAATCTGGAAGCTGTAGAGTTCTTAAAGCACTTAAATACTGTATTCAAGGGCAGAAAGAACGGTGCGGTGCTGATCGCAGAGGAGTCTACTGCATGGCCAATGATCACCGGTGATCCAAAAGACGGCGGACTTGGTTTTGATTATAAGTGGAATATGGGCTGGATGAACGATTTCACCAACTACATGCGCTGTGATCCATATTTCCGTAAAAATAACTATGGCGAGTTGACGTTTTCCATGCTTTATGCCTACAGTGAAAACTTTGTCCTGGTATTCTCCCATGACGAAGTCGTTCACGGAAAAGGCTCTATGATGGGTAAGATGCCGGGAGAGACTTTAGAGGCAAAGGCTGAAAACCTGCGGGCTGCCTATGGCTTTATGATGTCCCATCCAGGCAAGAAGCTGTTATTTATGGGACAGGACTATGGCCAGATCGATGAGTGGAACGAAAATGCGTCCCTGGAATGGGATCTGTTAAAATATCCGCTGCATAAGAACATGCAGACCTACGTCCGTGAGTTAAACAAGCTGTATCAGGCCCATCCGGCACTGTATGAGCAGGACTTTGATACGGAAGGCTTTGAGTGGATCAACTGCAGCTACCATGAGGAAAGCATGATCATGTTCCTGCGCAGAGGCAAAGAAGAAACTCTGCTCTGTGTATGTAACTTTGATAATATGGATCATGAGAAATTCCGCCTGGGCGTACCATTTGCAGGAAAATATAAAGAGATCTTCAACAGTGATGCAAAAGAATTTGGCGGCGAAGGCCGTACCAACAGCCGTGTGAAAGCATCCAAGAAGATAGAATGGGATGAAAGAGAGAACTCCATTGAGATCCATATCCCGCCAATGAGCTTTATGGTATTCTCCTGCACACCAGAGGAGAAGAAGGAAAGCCCGAAGAGACTGACCACAAAGAAGGCAGAGCCAAAGAAGCTGGCAACAAAGAAGGAAGAACCGAAGAAGCTGACTACGGAGAAAAAAGAAGAGCCGAAAAAGTTAGCTACAAAGAAAACAGAACCCAAAAAACTGACGGCAGAGAAGAAAGAAGAGCCAAAAAAGCTTGCGACCGCTAAAACAGAGCCCCACAAACTGGAGACTAAAAAGGAAGAGCCAAAGAAGTTAGCAACTGCCAAGACAGAAGCTCACAAGCTGGAAACAAAAAAAGAAGAGCCGAAAAAGCTGGCAACTGCAAAAGAAGAACCAAAGAAACTGGAAACAGCAAAGCCTGAACCAGTACCAGTTTTAGCACCTGCAGATCCGATTGCAGAGCCAGTAACAACTCCTGCTTCAGCAGTTACAAAACCAGAGCCAGCTCCATCTCCAGCACCCGCAGCCCCGGCTCCAACCTCAGCTGCAGCAAAAAAAGCAGCACTCAGAGCAGCCAAAAAAAGAGGCCGTAATAAAAAACGCTAAAAAGCTACAAAAGACATAAAGAAACTGACATAAGAATTACAACAGGAGGTTATCATGCGTCCTTCTCTGAGAAAGCTATGGATGACGATCTCCATAAAAAGAAAAATAGGATTTTTTGCAGCCATGGTCATTTTGATCATGGCTCTTTCTGCTTCTTTTAATGTATGGATCACCAATGTATCCTTAGGAAGCTTTGGCAGGATCCTAAATGACAATTCCAAATGTAACGATTTTCAGGATGCACTGGACCTGGAAATAAAGGCCTTTGAACATTATGTGCGCAATTCAGATGAAGAAAGCCGCAATACTTACCGTGTAGCCTGTGTAAGGACAGAACGCTGCCTGTGGTCATTGCCTTCTGATTATAGAAGGATCGGAAAAGAGCGGAGTGCCAGAACCTGGAGTATAAGAAATGCTTATGAAAGCTACAAAGTTCATCGCGATGACGTTGCAGAGGGAAACAAAACAGGCAGTGAATTTGTGGAGAAATTGTATTACGTATACAGAATGCAGGAGTATATTCAGGAATATACAGGCCGTCTGGTACAGATAACCATGACAAAAGGAACCGAAG
>ENA-OOYX01000448-OOYX01000448.1-human-gut-metagenome-genome-assembly--contig:-NODE-448-length-27014-cov-2.346749_pt1 | contig 27014 bp, 23 predicted proteins | sample MGYA00241182_ERZ501387 | MGnify/ENA primary metagenome ERZ501387 (study PRJEB25962, sample SAMEA2042740) | human gut metagenome | biome: human gut; feature: human-associated habitat; material: faeces...
ACAAAACAGCCCCCGTTGGTTCCGCCCCGGTCATCAGCTGGAAAAATTACTATGGTTTCCGCAATGCCATTGACATAGGAAAGACCTATTCCAAAAATCCACACCTGTATATGGCATATATCTGGCTGAACCATAAAGCCCACATTTTCTTGGATACCTTCGGGCTTCTGCTTGGAAACCAGAAAGAAATGCGCCGTTACCGCATCAAAGTCTACAAAGATGTCCTTAAAAACCGCCATAAAAAACCAGACGGAATATCCCCGGATTACCTGCCTGGAAGCGGATACAAATCATAAAGGAGAAAAACGCATGCAAGCAATCATCCTGGCTGCCGGAATGGGAAAACGTTTAAAGCAGCTGACACAGAATAATACAAAATGTATGGTAAAGGTAAACGGTGTTCCCCTGATCAACCGCACCTTAAACCAGTTAGAACAGCATAACCTGTCCCGGATCGTTATTGTTACCGGATATGAAGGCCAAAAACTTCGAGAACATATTGAAGGTCTGCATATCAAAACACCGGTTGTCTTTATTGACAACCCGGTCTATGACCGCACCAACAATATTTACTCCCTTTTCCTGGCAAAAGACTATTTATTAAAAGAAGACACTCTTCTTTTAGAGTCTGATATCATCTTTGAGGACTCTGTATTAAACAGCCTTACTGATGACCCAAGAGACAGTCTGGCACTGGCTGCCAAATATGAGTCATGGATGGACGGAACCTGTCTGGTCCTCTCTGACCAGGACGATATCGAAGCCATGATCCCAGGCAAAAAGTTCCGTTTTTCCGATACCGAACATTATTACAAGACCGTAAACCTTTATAAATTCAGCCAGGAATTTTCCAGGACACACTATGTTCCTTTTCTGGAAGCTTATACAAAAGCACTTGGAAATAATGAATACTATGAACAGGTATTGAAGGTTCTGGTAACTTTAGATGATCCAGGCATCAAGGCAAAACGTCTGGATGAGAACCAGCGCTGGTATGAAATTGACGATATCCAGGATCTGAACATTGCTGAGTCCATTTTCGCACCGGAAAAAGAGCGCACTCACCTGATCCAGAAGCGTTTCGGCGGCTACTGGCGCTATCCAAAAATGCTGGATTTCTGCTATCTGGTAAACAGTTATTATCCGCCGCAGAAAATGATGGATGAGATCAAACATAATTTTGATGTCCTTGCAAGACAGTATCCATCCGGAATGGCTGTAAACTCTCTCCTGGCCGCCAGAAACTTCTCCCTCCGCCAGGATCAGATCGTAGTAGGAAATGGCGCTGCAGAACTGATCAAAGCCCTTATGGAGCGTGTAAAAGGCAATCTGGGCGTGATCCGTCCTGCCTTTGAAGAATATGCAAACCGCTGTGACAAAGAAAAGGTCATTGCATTCGTTCCTCAGACAGAAGATTTCTCCTATAATGAAAATGATGTGATGAACTTCTTTGAAGATAAGAACCTTGACTGCCTGGTATTAGTTAATCCGGACAATCCAACAGGCAATTATATCTCCCGTGAAGGTATGTTAAAACTAGCCCGCTGGACAAAGAAAAAAGGCATCCGCTTCCTTGCAGATGAGTCTTTCGTAGACTTCGCAGAAGAAACAGAACCTACCCTTTTAGTGGAAGAACTGTTAGATGAAAATCCACATATGATCGTGGTAAAGAGCATTTCCAAGTCCTACGGTATCCCGGGACTGCGCTTAGGTGTCGCTGCCAGCGGCGATACGGACCTGATCGGACAGCTGAAAAAAGATGTTGCCATCTGGAATATCAATTCCTTTGGTGAGTTTTATATGCAGATCGAAGAGAAATACAGAAAAGACTATGCCTCTGCTTTAGACAAGCTTCGCACAGAGCGGGCCCGTTTTGCGGAAAAGCTTGGCAGTCTCCCCGGTGTCCGCATCTTCCCATCCCAGGCAAATTACCTGATGGTGGAACTCACAGGCGAAAATGTCAAAGCCACAGAGATAACAGAGCTTCTTTTAACCCGCTATAACCTGTTTATCAAAGACCTGTCCTCCAAGATCTCCAGAGATGACCGCCAGTTTTTACGGATCGCCATCCGGAATGAAGAGGAAGATGATGTGCTGGTAAAAGCACTTGAAGAAATTTTAACTCACTGATCTGAACAATAACAATATAAAACCACTTTTAATCAGCTAACAATCAGCGGACGCGCCACTGGCGCCTCCTCGATATGCTTGGCAACAAAAAAGACCGCCCGGACCTGTTCATTATCCAGTCCAGACGGTCTTTTCGTTGTATTTACAACCTATTAATTCTTTTTCTTCTTATAGTCTCCCCATGCATACATAACCAGTGCCAGAGCGATAACTCCATAGGAAATAAATACACGGAAATACTCACCAATGGCAGCATCACCAAACAGGTTCTTTCCTGCGGATGGAGCTACGATGAAAAGTAAGTGGAACAGGATACAGCCAAGAAGCGCCTGTCCGTTGGTTGCCTTTTTAATGGATGCACCACCTACCAGAATGGCTGCACCTGCGTACAGACCCACCTGCTCATGGGCACCGTAAGTCTGGAAGGAACCCATGTTCTGAACGAAGATCAGCTGTCCCCAGCCAGCCAGTACGGTAGAGATCACGATAGCGATCACGCGAACGCGGTCCACATTGATACCGGAAGCATTTGCAACGGTGCGGTTCTGTCCAACAGCACGGAACTGCTGGCCGATCTTTGTTTTCATCAGGGCATTGTTAAAGATACATAACAGTCCTACAACAAAGAAGGTAACCATCGGTACAGTGACCATGGAGAATATATTCTTTACAAATGGAAGCTGTGCTACTACGATAGCAGCCACGCAGATGCCTCCATAAGTAAATGCTTTTTTCTTCTCCATTTTCTTCCTTGCAAACAGGACCAGGGTGCCCACTGCAATAATACCGCAGATAATAAGAACAGCTGTGCTGAAGGAAACTCGCAGCAGACCATCTAAAGCATATTTAAAACCACGGTCTGTAGAAAGGTCGATGGTATTTGCAACACCGGTAGAACCCTTGATCACCAGACCCGGAGCCTTTAACGGGATCAGGTTGCCGAAGATAAACAGGAACAATAACTGATATAATCCGTTTGCAAAGTAACCTAAGATCAAACCACCGATCATTTCCTGGCCCTTCATCTTGTTCATCAGTTTACCAATGAGGAAACCGAAGAAAGCTGCGATGGGCATAGTCATAAGCATGGCAACCAGAAATCCTGGAAGACCGCTGATGCCCCATTCGATCACCCATAAAGCGGCGATCTGTGCTGCCATGGCACCAATGGTGATGGCAAAGTTGATACCCATACCGGCAACGATCGGAATAATAAGGGCCAGTACAATAAATGCGTTTCGGCTTAAACGGCCGAATAATTCATACATTACATAAGAAACTGTCTGTCCGGAGCAGATGAGTCCGATGATACATAATACCACGAACATGACGGTAACTGCATTTTTCTGCAGGATTTCACGAATATCCCATTTACTACGCACGAGACTCACCTCCTGACTTTGTAAGTGCGTACAGAATGATTCCATTGGAGATCAGGATACGCAGTGTTTCGGAAATAGTGGAACCAGGTACTAATACGTTTGCAACCGGCATTCCCAGTGTTAAAACACCCTGGAACAGGAAGGTACCGATGAGAACATGGCTGATCTTGCACCTGCTTGTGGAAGCGCCGCCAATAAGGATAGCTGATGCTGCAATAAAGCCCATCTGGCGTGGTGCTGTGTACAGCTGCATAAAACCGTAACTCTGGGAATATACCAGAATTCCCACCGCGCCAAGTACGGTTGAAAATACAGTACCTGTAATACGCATCTTGTCAACATTGATACCTACAGACTCTGCAAAACGAGGATTGTTTCCTACTGCCTGCATCGCCTGACCGGTACAGCTACGTGAAAACATCCATACAATAAAGCAGCTAAGTGCCATAAATAACAGCAGTCCTGTCGGAATGGTAAAATCGCCGATCTGGAATGCCAGGAAATCATTTAAGATATGGCGGAAGTTGGTTCCGTCCAGACCAATGGTATTTCTAAGACCGGTTCCTAATGGCCAGCGAAGCTTCAGGGACTTAAACGGCAGTACCAGCCATGCAATACACATTAAAGATACGATGGAAAAACCAACGTAGGTGGTAACAGACATTTCAGAACCTTTTAAGCGGTTTAACATAAGTGCATACAGATAACCGCAGACAGCTGCCAGAGCGGAACCTGCAACAATAGCGAAGAGGAAACCTCCCCATCCTGGAATACCAAACTCAATGGTTAAAAGACCACCGATCAGACCTGCAACCAGACCAATGGGAAGACCCAGATTCAGGCTGATACCGCACTGGATACCAGGAACCATTGCCAGAACCATGATGGCATTCATTCCCATTCGTACAACTGTATTACTTAACAGAGTAGAAAGAGAAAGATCATACCATAAGGTCATAAAGCAAAGTAAGATAAAGAATACACCGATGATCACTCTTGGAATACCAAGTTTTGCAACCAGCCAGCTGTTAAACAGTAAAAGTACAGTCAATACTAAAAGGGCAAAGCCTAAATAAACCAGGTCATCTGCGTGACGGATGATCCGTCCTTCATTTGTCTCTTTAATATTACTCTGTTCAACGTAACGGTCATACTGAGTGGCAAAACTGTCACCGGACTGATAAAGGATGCCTTCTACTGTCGCTTCCAGTGTTTCTAATGCTTCATCCGTCAATACCGGATAGATCTTTTTCAGCTCTGCGCCTACATTTGCATAAGTTGCCTTTGCTTCTTCCTGCTTTTCAAGCATTTCAGGAGTTGCCTCAAAACCGGACATATCAACTACTACTTCATCATCTTCCGGGATCTCTTCTCCTGCTGCTGACATTTCTTCATGTTTCTTTTCTAAAGCTGCCTCTGCCTCTGCATAATGTGCCTCTTCATAAGCAGCGCGGGCCTGAGCCTCCACCTCTGCATAGGCCTTTACAGCCTCTGTATATACGTCAACAGATGCAGAAAGACCGGTTACATCAATACCGGAAAGATCACTCTGGGCGCCATTTTCGTATTTTGCTCTTGTTTCTGTTTCTGCCTTTTCTACTGCTTCACGGATAGCTGCCATACCGCCGCCGGATGCCTTGGCTGCCGCCTGTGCTTCCTGTTTCGCAATGGCTACGTAACTTTCCACTACGCTGTCGCCGGTAGCACTGAGCAGTGTCTGGATACGCATGGTACGAAGGATCTCCTGACCTGCCGCCCCATTCTGCTTAGGCATATTTATAAATCCTAATACCATACAGAAGGCTGCCGCTACTGCACAAAGAATGGCAAGGAGTCTCTGGATCTTATTTTTCGTCATTCTTCTGTTCCCCCTTTCTCTGTATGTTCGGACGGTTTAATGCCGGACATGGCCAGACCATAATCTGCGTCTGGTGCCTGTGGAGATAAGATGTCTACCAGTTTGCCTTCTGAAACAATGGCAATACGATCAGAAACACTCTTAAGCTCCTGAAGTTCTGAGGAAACAATGACAACGGTCATTCCCAGTTCCCTGTTTAAACGCACCAGAGTCTCTAACACCAACTTTTTCGCGCCGATGTCGATACCTCGGGTAGGTTCGGAAACAAACAGGAATTTCGGAGACATGCACAGCGCCTTGGCAATACATACCTTCTGCTGGTTACCACCGGATAAAGTACCGGAATGCTGGGTCGGTCCAAAGCAGCGGATGTCCAGGCTCTTTATGTATTCTTCTGCGGTTTCACGGATCTTTTTGCTGTCGATCTGGGTAAATGGTCCGAATTTCTTCAAATATTCCCCTTTGATCTGCATGGCGTTAAATACGATATTGTCTTCAATGGAACGATCTAATAAAAGGCCCACACCTTTACGGTCTTCAGAAACCATGGCAACACCTGCGCTTAAAACAGATCTGGTATCTTTAAAGTTTAATTCCTGTCCGAACAGTTCTACCTTTCCCTCTGCATCATAAAGTCCCATGATACCATTGGGGATACCCAGTTTTCCCTGACCTGCCAGACCGCCGATACCGAAGATCTCGCCCTCGTAAATATCCACAGATAAGCTATTTACCTGCTCACCGGGCATATCTACATGAAGATCATGGATGCTCATAGCCACTTTTTCACTTGGAACCGGTCTTGGGGCTGCCTCTACCATTGCTTCCCCTTTTCGGCCTACCATCAGTTCCGCGATCTCACGGATACTGGTTTTTGCAGTTTCTCTTGTTGCTGCCAGCTTTCCGTCTCGCAGGATGGTAATGTTATTAGATGCGGCCATTACCTCGTCCAGACGATGGGTAATAAAGATAATGGCAATACCGCTTTCAGAGATCTTCTTCATAACGGAAATAAGCTGGGCTGCCTCACTCTCCGTAAGAACAGCAGTGGGTTCATCAAACACCAGAAGTTTTACACCTGTTTTATCGATCTCTCTTGCGATCTCGATAAACTGCATATATCCAACCGGCATTCCATGGACCAGCGTTTTTTCATCTAAATTCATTCCTACGTCATCCAGAGCCTTACGGGCATCAAAAGCCATAGCCTTCATATCCAGGCTTTCCAGGTTCTTTCCCAGAAGGCGGCTTACCGGATTGGGATTTGTGATCTCACGATTTAATTTGATGTTTTCCGTAATAGTAAATCCCGGAAGAAGCATAAATTCCTGGTGGACCATACCAATGCCCTTTTCCATGGCGTCATAAGGAGAATGGATATGTGTTTCTTCCCCATCTAAAAGGACCTTTCCCTCAAAACCGCCTGTGCTGTGGATGACCGGCATACCAAACAGGATATTCATCAGAGTAGATTTACCAGCTCCATTTTCTCCTAACAGTGCATGGATCTCGCCTTTTTTCACGGAAAGAGACACGCCATTTAATACGGTATTTTCACCATAATGCTTGGTAATGTCTTTCATCTCAAGAACATATTCTTTTTCTGTGTTCATTGAAATTCCCCTTTCTGTCAGTTATCATTTTGCTGAAAAAGGCCCACCCGAAATCAATAGGGTGAGCCTTTTCTCAGATTTCAAGTTTCTTATAAGTAGTCGTTAAAATCAACCGGAGCAAGCAGAATGGTATAGTAATTATCAAAAGTTTCACCTTCTGCATTGGTATAATTATTGATCTTTGCCCCTTCAACTTTAGAGTTAAACATTTCAACCAGCTTATCAGCATCATTGCGGTCTGTGATCTCGCCTGTGATATATCCCTTTGCATAATCAACACCAACTGCAATAATGGTCATAGCAACCGGGGATGCCCATGTAGAGTAACGTCCTACTGCGTCATGCTCCTTTAATTTAGCTGCGATCTGCTTTAATGCGTCTTCGTCATCACCGCCAATTGCAAGTTCCAGTCCTAACGTAGCTGGAAATGCGTGATATGGACTTGGGCAGCAAGGCTGTGGATAATAAGCATTAGGCTCATCTAAGCAAGCGGTCTGTAAAGAAGGCTGCATACCACAGTTTGTTGTGAAGAAAGCAACTTTCTTGCCTTCATATTTCTTCAGCTGCTGTGGAACATCTTCCAGGATGAACTGCTGGGAAGCGGAAAGTCCAGCCTCTGCAGTTGGGTCTGGAGCAGTAACGTCTACCATTTCGATGCCAAGCGCATCTGCGTTCTTCTTAAGAAGTTCGTGGCGTGCTACGATCAGCTCCATTGCCATATGGCGTGGGAAGGAGTAATGTACGAATACATCAATACCCCAGTCAGCGCATTTTTCCATAATGGTATCGCCCTGTGCTGCTTCATCTGCATATAAAACAAGATCAGATGCTGCTGCGATAACAGCCGGGTCTTCCTGAGGAGTACCAGCGATCAGGAGGATGTCATCTCTTCCCATCTCGCGAACCTTATCAAAACCAGCCTTTGCACCAGGAACTGCCTGACACATAACGATCGCTTTTACATCAGGATCAGATGCGAAAGATACGATCTGGGATACGGTAGTCTCCATCTCTGACATAAAGTTGTCCGGATAAGTTGCTGTAACGATGTGCTCCGGACCATATGTAGCTAATGCTTTTTCTGCTGCACGGAACTCTTCCTCGCCCTGTGAAACAGTACCGGTTAAAATTGCTACTTTCCAGTTATCACTGCCTTCTGACTTTGCAGCCTCTGTTGCTTCTGTAACAGCTTCTGCTGCGGTAGTTTTTTCTTCTGCCTTCTCAGCAGGTGCTGCTGTTGTAGCTGCGGTATTTCCACCGCCACATCCTGCCAGACCAAATGCCATCGCTGCTGCTGTAACAAGAGCCATCATTTTTTTGCTTTTCATAATTCGTCCTCCTTAATTTATAGATGTCCAGACCATCTACCCCCCTGCATGTTTTCAACATGGATCATGCTGTCCTCATGGCCGGCGGCATACAAGTTTTATTTTGTACGTCTACGGTCTACACTTGTGTGCTAGTGTAACACACCCCTGTTAAAAAAGCAAGTTTTTTTGTTGTGAATTTGTAATTTTTTACCATTTATTTTTGTAATCCATTTATATTTTTATGCTTTAAAGTCACAAATTATACAAAAAATCTTTAATTTGTCATTTTATAGCTCGTCATTTTGCTGCATTTTTCGTCTGTAAATCCCCTGTATCAACAGGGTTTTTGGAAATTTCTGGAAAATAATGGCGCCGGTAGTTCCAACGGAATTTCCCGGTACACAAAAAAGCTACTGCAAAATGGTCTCTTTCCACTTTGCAGCAGCTTTATCTTACTCAGGCTCATATTTCTGTCCGTCAGGCATGACATTCCCCCGTTTACAGCATATTCAGTTCTTCCTTTGCACATGCCATGGCAGAAGCGATCACCTTGTCCATGTCGTAATACTTATATTCTCCTAAACGTCCGCCAAAAATAACATGTTCTTCTTTTTCAGCCAGTTTTGCATACTTCTGATACAGTGCCTGGTTTTTCTCATCATTGACCGGATAATAAGGTTCCATACCTTCCTGCCAGGTAACAGGATATTCTCTGGTAATAACCGTCTTTGGCTGGGTACCGAATTCAAAGTGCTTGTGCTCAATGATGCGGGTGTACGGAGTCTCGCGGTCCGTGTAGTTTACTACAGCAACGCCCTGGTGGTTTTCCTCATCCAGAACCTCAGACTCAAAACGCAGGCTGCGGTATTCCAGCTTGCCAAACTGATACTTATAATAAGCATCAATGGTTCCTGTATACACGATCTTTTCCCCTAAACCATCGTAATATTCCTTCTTTTCCAGATAATCTACGCCGGTTTCAATATCGCAGCCTTCAAAGAGACGGTCAATGATCACATTGTAACCGCCAATAGGAATTCCCTGGTACAGATCATTGAAATAGTTATTATCATAGGTATAGCGCACAGGAAGTCTCTTGATGATAAAAGCCGGAAGTGCTGTGCAGTCTCTTCCCCACTGTTTTTCTGTGTAGCCTTTTACCAGTTTTTCATAGATCTCGCGGCCTACCAGGCTGATGGCCTGCTCTTCTAAGTTCTTCGGCTCGCCGGTGATCTCTTTTTTCTGCTCTTCAATGATCTTTTTCGCCTCTGCCGGGGTGGAAATATTCCACATCTTGCTGAAGGTGTTCATGTTAAAAGGCATGTTGTACATTTCACCTTTGTAATTGGCAACCGGACTGTTGGTATAACGATTAAATTCTGCCAGTGAATTTACAAACTGCCATACTTCTTTGTTGCTTGTATGGAAAATGTGGGCACCGTATTTGTGTACATGGATACCTTCTGTATTTTCACAGTACACATTTCCGCCAATATGATCCCTCTTTTCCAGGACCAGGCACTTCTTTCCCTTCTGCTTCGCAAACCAGGCAAAGACACCGGAGTACAGTCCGCTTCCTACTAATATATAGTCATATTTTTTCATTTTTATGCTCCTTTTTTATACCACGACATAATCCGAGTATACCGCATCTGGCATCATCAGGCAATCAACAGATTTTCCCCTTATGTGCAGACTTTTTATATTACCACGGAAAAATCCCCAGAAATCCGGCTCTGATCAACACCAGAACGGTCAGATGCACCGGATAAAACCAGTAAAACACATATTTAAACTTCTGTTTTCCCCGTTTTCCATTATAAAACCAGATGGGTATTGCTGCCAGGGCACCAACTCCATAGTTCAGATCCAGTGTTTCCAGGCCGCCAAGGACTGCCGCTGCCACACTGCGCCCTGCCCTGCTGTAATGAAACTCATAAAAAGCTGCAATAATGATGATCCCGATATAATCATAATCTGACTGAATCAGCACTGCTGCCATACAGCCCAAAGCTACTGCAAATATCTTTCCCGCTTCCACTGCAAGGGGAGTTTTTTCCCGAAACTGTGCCTGTTCCATGCCCCATAAAACAGCCAGTCCTATGAGAAATTCAAAAAATACATTCTGGTACCCCGGATAAAACCAGCGGTTGGCTGCCGCCAGGTCAAAAGGCAGTTCTGATATGAGGGCAAACAGAAACATCTGCAGGGCGTAACGCCTCCGGCTGTGTGTATGGTAAAAGCCCTCTACCAGAAGAAAAGCATAGATCAGGAATGCAGGCCGTCCCAGCATACGCATTCCCCGTTGAAGCACATACAGCCACTGGCCATTTCCATTTTCCAGAAGTTTTTGAAAACATTCTGCTCCGCCCTGATAATACAACCCATATTCCACGACCACTGCCCCAATATGGTCAATGAGCATGGAGATCATGGCGATCCATTTAAGCGCTGCGCCACTTAAGCCAAAGGTACTTCCTGTATCTGCAGAAGCACCTCCCGCATAGGCATACTCCATTTTATTTTTCATCAAAATATTTCCTCAACACAGCTAAAAGCCCCTGATGTTCATTGTCAACCGGAGTTACGAAAGGAGCCGCCGCTTTTACTTCTTCCGGCGCATTGGCCATGGCAAAACCGGCACCTGCTGCATTTAACATATCAAGGTCATTCTGCCCGTCCCCAAAAGCCAGGGACTGCTCCACAGGAATGTCATATTTTTCACATACAATCTTCACTCCTGCTGATTTACACACGTTTCCGTTCATTACTTCCAGATAAACCGGCTTGGATCTTGCAGTGGAAAGCTGTGGATACCGTTCTTTTAAGCGGTTTTCTGTACGGATCACCGCTTCTTCATCCCCCATAAACAGAAACTTATGAATGCCACCCTCTTTTCCAAAAATCTCCCTTATATCTCCGGTTTCCGGTATCAGATGGGTAATTCCCTGTTCCTGGATCACCCACGGATCCCTGATATCGTCCACTACCCAGTGTTCCCCACCGTATATGCCGCAGACTACCTCCGGAAACTCTTTTGCAACCAGACTTTTGATCTCACATGCCAGGTCCAGATCCAGCAGGCAGCTGTATATTTCCTGATCATCCGGATCCAGAACCAGACCGCCGCTGTAGCACACCATAGGAGCATGGATCCCCAGTTCTTCCCGGATGGGGCGCATTCCTTTTGGCATACGGGCTGATACCAGTACAAAAGGAACTCCCTGACTGTCCAGACGGCGCAGTTCCTCTATAGTCTCCTCTGGAACCTGGTTTTCATTGTTTAAAAGAGTGCCGTCAATATCGCTGAAAATGATCTTATATTCTTTCAAGTTGTTTAACCCCCGCATTTATAATGTAACATTTGAGCTGAAACCAGTTTCTAATTCTGGAACATATCTCCTGCCAGCGCCCGGATCCTTTTTGCCAGAAATGCCGCCATAACGCAGAGAAGAAAATCTTCCACCACTGTGATCAGAAAACAGTTGATCACCACCAGTTTCCATGAGATTGGCATATGGATCACATAATTACTGATCCCATAAAAATACACCATTCCTGAAACATAATAAGCCATCATCCCCCAGAAGGCACTGAACAGATCCCAGGCAGTACCTGCTCCCGGGCGAAGGGAGGACAGCTTTCCTGTGATCCAGGCAGCAAATACAAAGCCCAGTAAAAATCCGAATGTTGGACGGATCAGATAAGCAGGACCGCCACCTGCCGCAAACACCGGAATACCGGAAAGGCCTACCGCCAGATAAATCCCCACACAGATTGCACCTCTGCGGGCTCCAAGCAAAAATCCTGCTAACAGGACAAATAAAAACTGCATGGTAAAATGCATGGGAAAGGGCTGCACCGGTATATTGATCTTAATATAGGCCCCTGCTGCGATCAGAGCTGTAAACAGACCGATCTGCGCCATTTCCCTGGTTGTCAGCGCCTGAGAACGGGCCACTTTTAATTCATGCATAAATGATTTTCCTCCGTAATGTATGATATCCTGAAACATAAAACATTGTAACATTGACCATAACCTAAGTCAACGAAGGAGTTCACTCTGGCTCTGCGTTATAACAAAAAAGGATATTGGCACGTACAAAAAAGCGCATTGCCATAAATGACAACACGCTTTTTGATTTCACATTTATTTTTATTTCATACCGGGGATCCGGCATTTACCATTCATTAATAAAACAGTCTGTTCACAGCACTGAAGATACCGCGGATAGATGCTCTGGTAATATTGGAGCTGATGCCTACGCCGTAAGTTGCTTTTCCAGTACTCTGGTCTACTAAGTGGATGTAGGAAGCAGCCTGTGCGCCGGAACCGGATGCCAGTGCATGCTCGGTGTAGTCTAATACCTTGATCTGGATGCCCAGTGCCTCTTCTAAGCCTCTCTGAACAGCATCAATCGGTCCGTTTCCAATGCCATCGAAGTACTTCTCAATACCATGATCAGTGTAGGTAAGTTTAACCAGTGTTGCAAACTCGCCGTCTGCAGTCTCTGTATCGGTAATACGGCACTTGCGGAAGTGCATTGGTTCTTTGCGGTCCAGATAATCCTTCTTGAACTCTTCCATGATCTGCTCTGGAGCAACTTCACCCTGCTTTTCGGAAATAGCCTGGATGACATCTGCAAACTCCTTGTGCATGCCCTTTGGAAGCTTGAAGCCATAGAAAGTATCCATAACAAAGGCTACGCCGCCCTTTCCGGACTGGCTGTTGATACGAACGATTGGCTCGTACTGTCTTCCAATATCGCTTGGATCGATAGGCAGATACGGAACTTCCCAGTACTGGCTGTTTCTCTCATGAAGAGCCTGCATACCTTTGTTGATCGCATCCTGATGAGAACCGGAGAATGCGGTAAATACCAGCTTTCCAGCGTATGGATGTCTTGGCGGGATCTGCATCTTGGTGCAGCGCTCGTAAACTTCTGCGATCTCACGGACATTTTCAATATTTAACTCTGGGTTGATACCCTGGGAGAACATATTGTAAGCAACGGTTAAAATATCTACATTACCTGTACGCTCACCATTTCCGAACAGGGTTCCCTCTACACGGTCAGCGCCTGCAAGCAGTGCTAATTCAGTAGAAGCAACACCTTCGCCTCTGTCATTGTGTGGATGCACACTTAAGATAATGCTTTCTCTGTTCTTAAAGTGTGTATTCATCCATTCGATCTGGTCTGCGTATACGTTTGGAGTGTTCATCTCAACAGTAGATGGAAGGTTGATGATGATCGGGTTCTCCTTGGTAGCGCCCCAGGTTTCCTGAACTGCAGTACAGATATCAAGAGCAAAATCCAGCTCTGTGCCGGTAAAGCTCTCTGGAGAATACTCCAGACGGATCTTGGTATCACATTCTGCTGCGTATCTCTGTACCATCTTGGTACCTACAATAGCGATATCCTTGATCTCATCCATATCTTTGTGGAAAACAACATCTCTCTGAAGAGTAGATGTGGAATTGTAAATATGTACAATGGCTTTCTTGATGCCCTTCAATGCCTCAAAAGTTCTCTTGATCAGATGCTCACGGCACTGTACTAATACCTGGACTTCTACATCATCCGGGATCAGCTTGCGGTCAACCAGGGTACGAAGAAAATCATATTCGATCTGGGAAGCTGCAGGGAAACCAACCTCGATCTCCTTAAAGCCCAGCTTTACTAAAAGGTTGAACATCTCTACCTTTTCTTCTACTACCATTGGTTCTACCAGTGCCTGGTTTCCGTCACGAAGGTCAACGCTGCACCATACAGGAGCCTTTTCGATTTCCTTATTTGGCCAGGTACGCTCCGGGAAATTAACTACAGGTACTCTTTTATATCTCTTATAATTTAACATAATAACTATTTCCTCCTTGTGTCTATCTCTGTCTTTTTTGTTACATGCTACTTGCTGTTGTGACCGGCATTTAAACGGTTCTGCTTTGTATTTTTTAATCTCAAGCCCTTCCGGGCAGTCGCTCGATCACGCCGTAACGGCAGACGATAAACAGCAGTACTTTTACTGATTCAGCCCCACGTTTCATCATTCCTTTTCTTAATAAAATCGTATACAGCATGGGATTTGTTTAAAAAAGCTCCGGAGCAACATTGTCCCCGGAGCCTCTGATACACCAGCCTCATTGCTGCAAATGATAAAAAATATATATTACAGTATAACATATACCCTTTATTCTTACAAGCAATGAGATTTCATTTTACTATTCGTTCTGGTTATGGATAATATTCCTGATCAACGTTTGCAGGCGCATTTTTTCGCCTTATAAACAATGCCCCTGCTCTTCCATTACTTTAATCACTTGGTCAACGTATTTTTCACAGGTCTCAAGATCAGATGCCTCTACCATAACACGGACAACCGGTTCTGTACCAGACTGACGAAGAAGGATACGTCCATTGCTTCCTAAGCTTTCTGTTACTTTGGCAACCTCTGCCTGGACTTTTTCATCATCCTGGGCTGCTTTTTTGTCTTTTACCTTTACGTTCTTAAGAACCTGCGGATAAACTTCATATTCAGATGCCAGTTTTGCAAGAGTCTGCTTCTTCTCCAGGATCACTTCCATTACTTTCAGGGAAGTAAGGATGCCGTCTCCGGTCGTTGCATGTTTACTGAAAATGATATGGCCGGACTGTTCGCCGCCTAAGCAGTTGCCGGTAGCAGCCATATTTTCATAAACATATTTATCGCCTACAGCTGTCTTTTCATAGGAAATGCCTTCCCGGTCAAATGCCTTGTAAAGACCGAAGTTTGACATAATGGTAGTAACAACTGTGTTGTGGAACAGGCTTCCCTGCTCCTTCATGTACTTGCCGCAGACATACATAATGCCGTCTCCGTCTACTACATTTCCCTTTTCATCTACAGCGATGCAGCGGTCAGCATCTCCGTCGTAAGCAAAGCCTACATCACAGCCTTCTTCTACTACAAATTTCTGTAAATGTTCAATGTGGGTGGAACCGCAGTCTGTGTTGATGTTTAAGCCATTTGGCTCATTGCTGATCACATGTGTCTCAGCGCCAAGGGCATCAAATACATTTTTAGCAATCGCAGAAGCACTTCCGTTTGCACAGTCTAAAGCCACTTTCATGTTCTTGAAAGAACGGGTGGCAATAGAGATCAGATAGCCGATGTAACGGTTTCTGCCTGCTGCAAAGTCTACCGTGCGTCCGATCTTGTCTTTCTTAGCTAACGGGATCTCGCCCATTTCGCCGTCTAAGTATTTCTCGATCTCTACGATCACAGATTCTTCCAGCTTTTCGCCCTTTTCGTTGATAACCTTGATACCGTTATCATAGTATGGGTTGTGGCTGGCAGAGATCATGATACCGCAGTTAAAGCCCTCTGTACGTACTACATAAGAAACGCTTGGTGTGGTAGTTACGTGAAGCAGAAATACATCAGCGCCGGATGCGGTCAGACCTGCTACTAAAGAATACTCAAACATGTAGCTGCTGCGTCTGGTATCTTTTCCGATAACGATACGGCATCTTTCATCTGGCTTTTTCTGTCCGTAGTACCAGCCTAAGAAACGACCTACTTTAAAGGCATGTTCAACGGTTAAGTTTACATTTGCTTCCCCGCGAAAGCCGTCTGTTCCAAAATATTTTCCCATTTTTTATGATCCTTCCTATCTGCACCTGTATCTGGCCGATCACTGCCTGATGCAGAAGTCAATTTTATTCTGAACCGGATTAAAACATATCGTTCTTCTTCAGTTCCTCTAAATAGCGTCCCAAAGCGTCCTGCCATGCAGGAAGTCTCTCAAAGCCGTTTTCTGTCAGTTTATCCTTATTTAAGCGGCTGTTAGATGGACGTTTTGCCTTAACAGGGAATGCAGATGAGTCTACCGGTGTTACCTTTACTTCATCCATACCAGCCTGACGGAAGATCTCGCAGGCAAATTCATACCAGCTGCAAAGTCCTTCATTGGTTGCATGATATCTGCCGTATTTGTCGGTCTGGATCATGGCAACTAACAGCTTAGACAGATCGTAGGTATAGGTTGGGGAACCAATCTGGTCATTTACGACACTGACAGCGCCTCTCTCTTTGCCTAAACGGAGCATGGTCTTAATAAAGTTCTTTCCATTTACACCAAATACCCATGCAATACGGACAATAAAGTACTTTTCCAGGTTCTGCTCTACTGCGATCTCGCCTTCGTACTTGGTCAGACCATATACATTTAATGGCTCTCTGTGGTCATCCGGCTCCCATGGGCGCAGACCTTCGCCGTTAAATACATAGTCTGTACTGATGTACATCATCTTAATGTCTAAGGCTTTGCAGACTTTTGCAATGTTTCTGGTTCCTTCTGCATTGACCTTGCGGCACAGTTCCACATTGTCTTCAGCAGCATCTACTGCAGTATATGCTGCACAGTGGATCACTGCATCCGGTTTTGCCTCAGTAATTACTTTTTCGCAGGCTGCGGCGTCTGTGATATCCATTTCTTCTACATCTACGCCAATTCCTTCGATGCCCTTAGCTGCCAGTTCGTCCATTACGTCATGTCCAAGCTGTCCTTTTACACCTGTTACCAGAACTCTCATAAATGATCCCTCACTTTTTGTTCTTGCTTTCTGATATCAGACCGCACTGCATAATATACATCTGCAATCCTCATCATACATGTCAATGGCTGGCGGAAATTTCCGTCAGCCACAGTTACTTGTTACTTATCGTTCACTTACAGACGGTTTCCGTACATTTTATCGAAGTAATTGCTGTACTCACCGCTTAAAATATTTTTCCACCATTCCTGGTTGTCCAGATACCACTGGATGGTCTGCTGAATTCCTGTATCAAAGTTGTATTTTGGCTTCCAGCCTAATTCTGTCTCGATCTTGGTTGGGTCGATGGCATAACGGCGGTCATGGCCTGGGCGGTCTGTTACAAACTTGATCAGGCTTTCCGGCTTGTTTAATGCCTTTAAGATAGTCTTTACAACTTCCAGATTGGTTCTCTCGTTGTGTCCGCCAATGTTGTAAACTTCACCTACACGGCCCTTGTGGATGATCAGGTCGATTGCTTCGCAGTGATCGGATACATGAAGCCAGTCACGTACATTTTCACCGGTTCCGTATACAGGAAGCTCCTCATCTGCTAATGCACGGCTGATGATCAGCGGGATCAGCTTCTCAGGGAAATGATATGGGCCATAGTTGTTGGAGCAGCGGGATACAGTTACAGGCATTCCATAGGTTCTGTGATATGCCAGTACAAACAGGTCTGCACTTGCCTTGGATGAAGAATATGGGCTGGAGGTGTGCAGTGGTGTTGTCTCTGTAAAGAACAGGTCTGGGCGGTCTAATGGCAGATCTCCATAAACCTCATCGGTAGATACCTGATGATAACGCTTAATGCCATAGGTACGGCATGCATCCAGTAAGGTAGTAGTTCCCATTACATTGGTGCGCACAAATGCCTCCGGATCTGTAATGGAACGGTCTACATGGCTTTCTGCAGCGAAGTTTACTACTACGTCTGGTTTTTCTTTCTCAAATAAATCGAAGATGAACTTTCTGTCAGCGATATCGCCTTTTACAAAGCGGTAGTTTGGTTTGTTCTCTACTGGCTTTAAGTTTTCCAGGTTTCCTGCATAGGTTAACAGATCCAGGTTGATGATCTCATAGTCTGGGTATTTGTTTACCATATGATGTACAAAGTTGCTTCCGATAAATCCGGCGCCGCCGGTTACGATGATCTTCATAATGTAAATTTTTCCTCCTAAAATAGCTCTATGCGAGGGACATCTTCTTGCTGCGGCAAGCCGCAACAAGAAGCATCGGATATCCATCCGATGTAAAATTCAAGCCATAAGCGGACTTATGAGCAAGCTCAACATCCGCTTATTTCTTGAATTTTGCGCCCTATAGCTTGTTCGTTAGAATTCGCGGTTATGCAGCTTGTCTACATACTTTCCGTCTAAAACGTCTTTCAGGTACTTGCCGTACTGGTTCTTCTTTAAAACTTCGTAGGTCTCTAATACCTGCTCTTTGGTGATCCAGCCGTTTAAGTATGCGATCTCTTCCAGGCACGCGATCTTTCTGTGCTGGTGGGTCTCTACCGTCTTTACAAAGTTGGTTGCTTCTACTAAGGACTCATGGGTTCCTGTATCCAGCCAGGTAAAGCCCTGTCCCAGTAAGATAACATCCAGATCGCCATTTTCCAGATAGATACGGTTCAGATCTGTGATCTCTAACTCGCCTCTTGCAGATGGCTTTAAGTTCTTTGCATACTCTACAACGCGGTTATCGTAGAAATAAAGTCCTGTTACGCAGTAATTGGACTTCGGCTTTTCAGGCTTCTCTTCAATAGAGATCGCTTTGCCGTTTGCGTCAAATTCAACGATACCGAAACGCTCCGGATCGTCTACATAGTAACCGAATACAGTTGCGCCTTTTCCCTTATTGGCAGCAGCTTTTAATCTCTTGTTTAAGCCCTGTCCATGGAAAATATTATCACCTAATACCATGGCAACGGAGTCACCATTGATAAACTCCTCGCCAATGATAAATGCCTGAGCCAGTCCGTCCGGGCTTGGCTGTACAGCATAGCTTAAGTTGATACCGAACTGCTTTCCATCACCTAACAGAGCCTCAAAACGTGGGGTGTCAACTGGTGTGGAGATGATTAAGATATCCCTGATACCTGCATTCATCAACACAGATAACGGGTAATAGATCATAGGTTTGTCATAAATAGGAAGCAGCTGCTTCGATGTTACTTTGGTTAAAGGGTAAAGTCTGGTGCCGCTTCCGCCGGCAAGTATAATCCCTTTCATTTTTTCCTCCTTGCAGGTCCCTGTAACCGTATTGCTTCTTATTTTAATGCAGACTACGGCCGAACCACTGGTTATTCTTTGTTCAATATACCATACTATGCGCCATTTTTCAAATCCTCAGGGAAATATTTCGCTATAATTCATGAAATATTAATATACGATTTTTTTCAATAGGGGATTAGGGATTGAAAAAAGTCTTTTTATTTAATAAGATAGCAGTAAAACATACAAAATTGGGGGAAAACTATGCTTTTAATGAACAAAACTCTTTTAAAGCTTGCCCGGGGACTATGGCTTTGGATCTTAGCCATAGCAGGGGTGGGCTTTCTTACGTTGGTAGGTACCACGGCGCTGGCTGAGATCATTGCCGGTTTCCTTGGTACTCTTTTTCAGCCTCAGGCGATCTTAAATACTGCCTGGAGCGCCATCCGGGCCGCGCTGGCTGCAGCTGTATTTACCTTTCTTGCCCAGCTCTTAAAAGGACTGTTAGAATACAGGACCGCTGCAAAGGCAAGAGAAGGCATGCGGAAAATGATCTTTTCCAAAGTTCTGGAATTAGACGCAGGAGGCATCGAAAAGATCGGTCCTGTCTCTGCTATCACAGCCTCTGTAGATGCCGTGGAACAGATGCAGACCTATTTCAGTACCTACCTTCCAAGTCTGATCTACAGTGTGATCGCGCCCATCTATCTGTTCTTTCATTTAAAGAACATTTCCATGCCTGTGGCTGTTTTATTATTAGTAGTATCACTTTTTCTGCTTCCTATTAATAATGCATTCCGCAGCAGGATCGAAGATATCCGCAAGATCTACTGGCGTTCACTGGATGATATGACCGGCTACTATATGGACAGCCTGCGGGGACTTACTACTTTAAAGCTGTTTGACAGAGACAGGGAACATTCCCGTATCCTGGGGGAAAAGGCAGATATATTAAATAAAAATATCAACTGCTTTATGAAGATCAATTTTACCTCTTTCCTGGTAACAGAAGCTCTGATCTATGCTGCCCTGGTGATCGCCCTTGTAGACTCCTGTGTACGTATTACAAAGGGTTCCATTACCATTTCACAGGCACTGATCGTTTTAATGCTTTCTTACAGCTATTTTTCTTCTGCACAGCAGCTGATGAGCGCTTCCCACAGTGCTTTAACCGCTATTTCCGCAGCAGGTAAAGTGGAGGAGATCCTTGATACAGATACAACACGCCCCTTTGACCCGTCACTGCCGGAAGATAAGGAACATTTTAATGGGATCCGTATGGAACATGTATCCTATGGTTATGAAGGACGGGCCAGAGCCTTACAGGATGTTTCTCTTACAATCCCCAAAGGTTCTGTTGTCGCTTTAGTTGGACTTTCCGGCTGTGGAAAATCCACCACTGCTTCTCTTTTAATGCGTTTTTGTGACGCGGCAGCCGGACATATTTACATGGACGGCAAAGACTATCACAGCATGAAGCCGGAGGAACTGAGAAAGCACATTGCCATGGTTCCCCAGCAGGTAAACCTTTTTTCCGGGACCATCCGTGAAAATCTGCTCCTTGCTGACCCGGATGCAGATGACCAGACTTTAATGGAGGCTGTAAAAGAAGCGGGACTTTTAAAATTTGTACAGTCACTGGAAAAAGGACTGAATTCTGATGTTGGAAATGCAGGTGCTTCCCTCTCCGGCGGCCAACGCCAGAAAATCGGTATTGCAAGAGCCCTTTTATCAAAGGCTGAATACATGATCTTTGATGAGGCTACTTCCAGCGTAGACCCTGAAAGTGAAAAGGAGATCTGGGAGACCATCGGCCACCTGGCCCATACCCGGACCCTTATCATCATCTCCCATAGAATGTCATCAGTACGTGGCGCTGACTGCATTTACGTTCTAAAAGATGGCAGGGTGGCACAGCAGGGCGATCATGAAACTTTAATGGCCCAGGATGGCTTATATCATGAACTGGTAATACGCCAGCAGGCAATGGAGGTGGCAGAATGAAACGAAAATTCAGTTATTCAATGAAGAAAATGAACCGCCGGCTTCTGGCCATTGGAAGACCGATCCGGAACTATATTGCCATTTCAACAGTTGCCAGTGTACTGGGAGCACTCTCCCATATGGGACTGATGGGATTTGGCGCTTTATGGCTTTTGGCTGCGGCTGGTTTTTGTGATGGAATGATGACTTATGCAGCCCTTACTGTTACCTGTGCTGTTTTGATCGCAGTGTGCCGCTATCTGGAAGGTTTATTCTCCCATTTAGGCGCATACGGCATCCTTGCGAAAATGAGAGTCCATCTTTTTGACGCCATCGACCGTATTTCTCCTGCTTATATGATCGGACGGGAAACCGGTGATATTATGAATATCGCTGTGGCAGATATTGAAACTCTTGAATATTTCTTTGCACATACTATCGGACCTATGTTTACAGTCATTTTACTGCCGGTAACAACAGTGGTTCTGGCATGGTTTGTAAATCCGCTGTATGCACTGGTGCTGATCCCAATCTATATTATGATCAGCGTTGTACTGCCTCTTGGGGCACTGATCGCCGGACGGGGCATCGGTATGCGCTACAGGGAAGAGTTAGGTGATCTGAAATCGAAGATCCTGGAAAGTGTATACAGTATCCGGGATATCCAGATCTTTGGTGCAGGAAACCGGAAAATGGAAGATGTAATGAAGGCAAACAGCCAGGTAAATAAGGCTGCTTTAGGACTTACCCTTCACCGCCAGACCATTGCCTCTTTCCCTAACTTTTTCATCTACCTTGCAAGGATACTGATCCTTGTATGCGCCGGATATCTTGCATCAAAAGGCATCGATAACCCGGTAGGAACCATTGCTATTTCCTTTGCTGCAACAGCTTCTCTATCCTCTTCTTTCAGCCTTACTTTTGTGGTAACAAGCCTTTTAGAGGCATATGGCGCTGCAGAACGTATTTTTAAGATCGAGGACACATTGCCGGAGACTGAGGAACCGGAACATGCGGTTACCTGCGGCGAGATCCAGACCATTGAATTTAAAGATGTGACTTTCGCTTATCCAGGTACAGAACGAAAGATCCTGGAACATTTTAATTATGTCATACACAAAGGGGACCAGATCGGTATTGCCGGTGAGTCCGGTGCCGGAAAATCCACACTGCTGCGGCTTCTTCTGCGGTTCTATGCTCCAACAGAGGGCCAGATCCTGATCAACGGTATTCCACTGGAACAGATCAGCTTCAGGGAACTGCATAAGCGAATCGCATTTCTGGAACAGGATACTTATCTGTTCGACATGACCATTGCAGAAAATATAGGGATCGCAAAACCCGGTGCTTCTATGGAAGAGATCAAAGATGCTGCCAAACGGGCCGGAATTGCGGAATTTATCCATACCTTGCCAGATGGATATGATACCGATATGGGGCAGATGAGCGCAAGGCTTTCCGGCGGTGAACGCCAGAGGATCGGAATTGCAAGAATATTGCTCCGTAACCCGGATATCTGCCTGATGGACGAGCCATCCAGTGCTTTAGATGCCCTTCATGAAAAGGAACTGCTCCATACGCTGCAGACTGCCTATGCAGGAAAGACACTGCTGCTGATCTCCCACAGAGGAAGTACGCTGACAGGATGCAGCAGGATTTTGAGAGCTGAAGATCTGAAATAAAGTCTTCATTATCGACATGCCCCAAATACAGCTTTCCCCCGCCATTGGCGGGAGATTGTGCATATAGGACATTCAACAAAAAGACCAGCTGTACCAGACAGATATGTCCGTCCACAACTGGTCTTTTTATAATCCATTATAAACTTATGAAATAGACTCTACTGTATAACCTGCATCTTCCACTGCTTTTTTCAGCACATTTACATCGATCTCACGGTCATAGGAAACAACCGCTCTCTTGCCTTTTAAGCTGACATTTGCAGATACACCGTCGATCTTGTTTAAAGCACGCATTACACGGTTTACACAGTGCTCGCAGGTCATTCCGGAGATCTGGACGATCTTTTCACCGATCACAGGTCTCTCTAACTTGCTCGGTTTTTCCTTGATCTCGCTGGCTCCGCCGCCACCGCAGCATGGGCTTTCGCCTTTCATATGCTTAATGGTGCCTCTGATAGCAAAGATGGCGATCAGGATCAATATAAGGATCACAATTGCATTAACCATTTCTAAGTCCCTCTATTTCTGTAACAGGTATGCCACTGTTTACTCTTCTTCGCGGAATTTCTTATCTTTTGCTTCTTCCCGCTTTTTCTGGATAAATTTTACTCCCTGGTAGATCCCCATTCCCACTACATAGATGATAATGAGAAGAACTACCATATAGAGCATGGAACCGGATGAATTTCCCATTTTCCGCTCCTTTTCTAACATTCAGTTTATGTCACATGTGCTGTCCTGCCTGCAGGCGCAGGCAGCGCACCGGATCAATGTTTCTTAGCTGCCTTATGGCTGTCCATATGATGTGCATGGGCACTGCCGCAGCTGCTGCAATGTCCGCTGCAGCCACCGCATCCGGCGGTCTGTGCATCCTTGCTCAGACAAAAGGTGTTCTCGTTTCCGCTTCCACAGCTGCTGCAGCTGTCTTTTAATACGCCTGTGCGCTTCCAGTAGATCACCAGACCGCAGTAGCCAAATACAAGGAGCAATATAATTACATTTGCTATCATAAAATTCCCTTCTTTCTTAATGGAAACATGAAACAATGGATATCTGCCATATTCATTTTACCACAATCATGCAGTTTTAAAAAGGGGACCGGATGTTTCCACCCGGCCCCTTTATTATGCCGGTTTAATATACCGACGCTTGTTTTTCTTCTGCGCTCATTATGACGCGGACTGTACAGAACGCTTGGAATAGGTCTTCTGATCCTTATATGGATCTGGACGGAACAGCATGTACAGCATGAACAGCAGCACTACGAATGCTGCGACTGTGCCTGCACCGAAGGAACCATAGAATAAGAAGCTGCCGATCTGGTATACGCAAAGAGTAACAGCGTAAGCAAATACGTTCTGGAACAGGATCGCAAACCAGAACCACTTTCTATCCTGCATCTGCTGGGCCATTGTAGAAATAGCTGCAAGACAAGGAGAGTCAAGGAGGTTAAACAGCAGGAAGCTGAATCCGGCTAAAGCGGTTGGGAACCACATTCCAACACCTTCTGCAACAGTTTCTGCATCTTCAACGTCACCAGCAACATTTGCAAGTACGCCCATGGTAGAAACGATACCTTCCTTTGCACTGAAACCGGAGATTGCAGCTGCAACCGGCTGCCACTCGCCCCAGCCAAGAGGAGCAAAGAGAGGCGCGATCGCACCACCAATGATAGCCATAAGGCTGTCTGCGGAATCTTCAACAATGCCAAAGGAACCATCAGCAAATCCAAAAGTAGAAAGCAGCCACATTACTACGCAGGCAAGGAACAGGATAGTACCAGCTTTGATGATAAAGCCTTTCAGTCTTTCCCAAACATGCATCAGAACAGTCTTAGCAGATGGGATATGGTACTGTGGAAGCTCCATAACGAATGGAGCAGGTTTTCCGGAGAATGGTTTTGTTTTCTTTAACATGATAGCTGCTACAAGAACAGCTACGATACCTACAAAGTACATGATAGGAGCCATCATTCCGGCTACATCCCAGCCAGTTACATAGCCAGCCATAACGCCGCCCATTAAAGCGATTACAGGAAGCTTGGCACCACATGGGATAAAGGTTGCTGTCATGATTGTAAGTCTTCTGTCGTTATCCTGCTCGATGGTCTTGGAAGCCATGATACCTGGGATACCACAACCGGAGGAGATCAGTAACGGGATGAAGCTCTTACCGGACAGACCGAAGTGACGGAATACACGGTCCATAACGAATGCGATACGTACCATGTAACCGCAGTCTTCCAGGATGGACAGGAACAGGAACAGGATCGCCATCTGAGGAACGAAACCAAGTACTGCTCCCAGACCGCCGATGATACCATCAACAACCAGGCTTAAGATCAGATCGCTTGCGCCGGCATTCTCAAGGAAACCGCCAACAACTTCCTGAATAGCACCTACAAATGTATCGTTGGTCCAGTCAGTTACGAATGTACCGATGGTAGTTACGGAGATGTAGTATACGATCCACATTACCAGCATGAAGATCGGGATACCTAAGAAACGGTTGGTAACGATCTGGTCGATCTTATCAGATACGGTCAGCTTCTCGCCGCTCTTCTTAACAGCAGTTCCAACTACCTTCTGGATGAACTTGTAACGCTCGTCAGTTACGATACTTTCCATATCGTCATCATGAGACTTTTCCAGACCAGCTCTTAACTCTTCGATCTTCTTTGCAGCGCTGTCTGTCAGCTTTACGCTTTCAGCAACCTTGGAGTCCTTCTCCAGGAATTTTACTGCATACCATCTCTTTTTGTTTGCATCGATGGAAGAAGGAAGAACTTCTGCTGCAGCGCTGACTGCATCTTCCAGATCCTTGTTAAAGATCTCTTTCGGAAGGTCTGCTTCTTTCTTCTTTGCGGTCCTGATCGCTTCGTCGATCAGCTTGTCAAGTCCTTCGCCCTTTAATGCAGAAGTCTCAACGATTGGACAGTCAAGGAGCATGGAAAGGCGGGCAACGTCGATCTTGATGCCTCTCTTTTCCAGCAAATCCGCCATGTTCAGCGCGATAACAACCGGAACACCGGTTTCGATCAGCTGAGTGGTCAGATATAAGTTTCTTTCAATATTGGTTGCATCCACCAAATCTACGATGACATCCGGATTCTCTTTTAACAGATAGTCACGGCTGACAACTTCTTCCAGGGTATACGGTGAAAGGGAATAAATACCGGGAAGGTCGGTAATAACGACACCTTCATGTTTTTTAAGCTTGCCTTCCTTCTTTTCAACAGTAACGCCCGGCCAGTTGCCGACGTACTGATTTGAACCGGTAAGTGCGTTAAACAGCGTTGTCTTACCGCAGTTAGGGTTGCCCGCAAGAGCAATTCTTAAATCCATAACTCATTTTCCTCTCTTATTTGATATCGGGGGAAACCCCGCAAACGCCTTATTCAACTTCGATCATATCGGCATCGGCTTTTCTGAGCGTAAGCTCATATCCGCGTACGGTTACCTCGATAGGATCGCCGAGCGGCGCCACCTTGCGTACATAAACGTCAACGCCCTTTGTCAAACCCATATCCATTATACGGCGCTTAACCGCGCCTTCGCCGCAAAGCTTGACAACCTTACAGGTTTCGCCCACCTTAACGCTCTTTAAGGTTTTCATATGTTTTCCTCCTTTTAAAATACGATATATGTACAGGCAATACCCTTGCCGTCACACCATTATTCTGCGCGCCATTTCCTCGCTTATTGCCACACGCGCTTCCTTAACGTTAACAATAACATTTTCACCGAGACGGCTTATGATCGTAACATTACCGCCGACAACAAAGCCCAAATTTTCAAGATGCTTTTTGACTTCGGGGCTTCCGCCGATTTTTTTAATGATGTTTGCCTCGCCTACATCCGCAACACATAACGGAATCATATATATCCCCTCGCTTTTTAATTAGACGTCGCTAACTTAAAACCATATTAAAAGGTTAGCTTTTGCTAACCTCGGCTTTAAATTAATGATTAGCTTTCGCTAACCGATTTATATATTACGGTATTATTAACGATTTGTCAATTTTTTTCTTTAAAATTTTTTCAATTGTGCGTAAATTCGTCAATTTTAACACCTTGAGTTAGCGTTTGCTAACTTAGTTTTTGTTAAATCTGACAATAATATTTCGGGTTGTATTTTTTGACAACCTGTGTTATTATTAAATGTATAAAATAAGCAAAATATCAATAGTATTTTTGTATAATATTAAGTTACGGGGGTCTTTTTATGCATCTTCAGGAATCGGGAGAAATGTATCTCGAAACAATTT